>Ga0123342_1000846_pt1 | contig 50427 bp, 20 predicted proteins | sample Turbeawhitnodule_FD_89960 | JGI IMG/M metagenome (GOLD analysis project Ga0123342, IMG submission 89960) | Root nodule microbial communities of legume samples collected from Mexico - Turtle bean Mexico white nodule | ecosystem: Host-associated > Plants > Roots > Nodule | place: Mexico: Nepantla...
AAAAAAAAAAAAAAAAAAAAAAAAAAAAAAAAAAAAAAAAAAAAAAAAAAAAAAAAAAAAAAAAAAAAAAAAAAAAATATATATATATATATATATATATATATATATATATATATATATATAATATCATGAAAGCTTTACGATTGTCCTCATATAAAATAGACGGTTTAGATTTAAGTATTTATTAAAATCTTTGTTATGCAATTAAACTTTTAAACATTGAATTTCCTTTAAAAAATTCTAAATATTCATAAATAAAATTAAAATCTACAAAAAATTATCAATTGCTTTGTTTATAAAATATCTGAATTATCATATTAGTTTTTTCAAGATCATAATTAACTTATTACTATTAGTACTATGGTCATTATTTTTATCAAAATCGTTACTATTAATCACAAATGTTGTTATCCTAATAGTGTTATTCTAATGTGTTAACAAACATAAACATTTTCAGATTATAAAAGTTACTGAAATTAACAAAAATACACATTTTCCACTTCAAATAGAAAGATTGTTAAAACAAAATTAAGTTTCATATAGATTTTTTTTTCTTCTTCTTAAAACTACATTTTATGAATACCCATGTAACCTCTTCACGATTTCAAACAGATACCACAAATAAATTTTCTGTTTAATACTAATTATATATTATAGCAATGGGACAAAACTGTATGAATTTTATTTAACCAAAAAAATAAACCCAATTCTTATAAAAAAAATAGGATTGTTATAGAGTTTTTACCATTTAAGTTGATTACAGGATAATTTAAAGGTAAGTTATTTCTTAAATTGAATTATTGTTGTGAGAAAAACTGCCATTATTGTATTAATACTATAATTTATCTTTTAAATATTTTACCTTTAACTTTTTAACACTCATTTGGTATATTATTCTATTTAAAATATGTTTTATGTATAATTTATTTTTAAATAAAAATAAAAGATAATAAAAAAGAAAAAACAAGGGAAGGTTAGTGGTTATGTGAGAGAAAGAGAGAAAACACACATTTTTTTTATATGTCAATCAAATCTCAATTTATGATCATTTGTGTAGGCTTTATTGTGTTTTAATATACATACATATATATATATATATATATATATATTAATTATATATGTTAATAAATAAATTTTCAGTCTAATTACTTTTTCAACCCTCGAATCATACACATGGACTAAAAACTATAAATATATTTTATATATTCACATGGTGTTTAGAATACAGGTCACAAATAAACAAATTCTTCCTCAAAACTTTTTTTATTAATTAATCAAGACAATTTTTCTTATATTTAAATCCTTTGTTCTAAAATAATTATTCTAAATAAATAACTCTAATATACTTTTAGAAAATTTAATTCAATAATAAAACATATCACTGTAAATATTTAAATGTGTAGAAACTCATGTTTCTCATCATATCATACCTACAACATTATAACTTGATTTACTTCAAAAAATAAATACTAAAAACCTCATAAGAGAAGTGAAAACTTACTTTATTAGATTTCTTATAAGATATAATTGAATTAATATTTATTATCTTATAGTAAAGGAGAAAAAATATAAATAATGATCTTAAAATTTTGAGATGAGATAAAATTTTAAGAAAATGATAATTTATAATAAATGAAGAATAAATCTTTTTTTATATATATCAAATTTATAGAATTTGTGTTAAAATATTAGATAAATATTTTTTTACATGTTTAATCATATAGAATTTCTTTGTTATCCACAATATTACTAGTAAAATTAATTTGATATCGTGTTTATATTGGACAGAAAGAGTTGAATACTATATTTTTTTATACTTTTTTAAAAAAAAAAAAAAATCATTTAAAAATTAATTTTATAAAATTAATTGTATAAATGCTTACTTAACCAAATACTGCATTATTCACTCTGAAATCCACTAAAGTTGAGTATCACCAAAAAAAAAATCGTTTTTAGATCCAAGCCATAAATGTTCTTAGATATTATATTAAATAATGTATTTTTTGGCACTTATAGTTATTTAATGATTAAATTTAGATATAGTAATTATTAACTAATTTATTTATAAAGATGATGAAAATAATAATTTTCCCAGTTTAACAAATAAATGTGAATAATTAAATTTTTTAGCAAATCTCTATTAGATTACTATACACTTCTGAAAAGACAAGGAATACTCTAGTCTCTGTACAAGTTATAATTGACTAAACAAAAACACGTAATTAGTTCAAAAATAGTATAAAAAGTGTAAACAAATTAATAGATAATTATTCTAAAAATGGAAAGAAAATATATTCAAAATATTTAACAAAGTCAAACCGAGTTATAACTTAAATTCCTTGATACATTATTTATTAATATGATTATATTGGAAATTTAAAGATAATTTTTTAATTTAAATAAAAAATATTTGATTTTCGGATTGACACATTTAAGTTATATCACTCTAATATAATAATAATATATTAAAAAATTAATTTCTGAGGTCCAAAATTAAAAGAGAAATATTAATTATATAGAACACGTTCTGATCACGGAATCAATTAAATGAAATGGTGATAAGATATGGTTGAAAGATAGTGACAGTAAATTAAAAATAGATCATCATTCAATAATAAACTTCAATACCAATCAAGTATCACATTCTTACACACTACAATTATTAAAAATTATTAAATTATATTACCAAATCACACCACAGAACCAGAATTTTTTTTTCTTTTTATATGTAATAATTACATTTGTGTAATATGAATAATAATTTGAGTATATTATTACTCTGCATATTATATGATAATAATTTGTGTAATATGAATATATTATGATATATTTAATTTGTATGAGCTGTGTTTCATTCTTAAGCAAAGTTTTATATTATATTTAATCTGTGTAGCGTTACATAGTTACTTTATGATAAGGTCGAATCCTTTATGATCAATATTCTCCAATAACATCATTAACATATTATTAATTTTATAAACCTAAGTTTAATAATAAATATTAATGTTAATATTATAAATATATTTTTTTTTATAAAAACGTTCATGTTAGATTTCATTATGAAACTTGACATCTTAGTTAGACGGACGCTTTAACTAACAACAATCATCTACTATAACATGAAAAAAATATCATTAAAAAAAATATGATAGACAAAAAATCATATATTAACAAAATCATAGATAAATAATTTATACATATTAATAAATAACTTTAAGAAAAGATTAGATGAAAGTTTATTATACTAATGAAAATACATTATACGAATAAAGTCTAGGTTAACAAGTTTATAAACACATGCATTCACTTCACGAAAAATGTGAGAAACCTATAAATATATATCTATTAATAGTTAATAAAGTTTATCAACACATATATTTTCTAAAAAAACTATAAATATAAATATATGTTTTAAGACAAGATAAATCACGTATTTTAAATTTTAATAATATTTAATATTTTAACCACGAATAATCGATAATTAACTTAAATGTTGAGTATTTTATGCAGAAACTCTCCCACTAAGACAAAAACCAAAATCTAAAAGACTAAAGATTAAGACATGAGAAAAACCAAAAATTCACAGAAAAAAAAAATATCCACACAGCAGCAAGGAGAGTTTTTTTTTTTTTCAAGTAATATAAGAACGATTTTAAATATTAATAAATAGGAAAATAATTTGATCAAAAAAAAAAATTTAAAGGAAGATATTAAGAAAAATGGTAATAATAAAATTAACGAATAAAACAGAAGGTCAGGTCACCACATGAAGCCGGGTGAGTTCCTTGAAGAAGACGCATCCTCGTAGGTTTGGGTTCGGAGGGAGGTTCGGTTCGGTTTGGTTTGGAGTTTGAAGAAGAAGAAGAAGAAGAAGAAAAGAAAGATAATAAGCACTTGGCACTTGCTTAGCTTTACCTTCATCATCTGCCACTACAAAAGCATAACCCCACTTCCTTCTTTCAACCTTTTCCCTTCTCTTTCTCTCTCTCTCTCTCAACTCTTCAAAACTTCTCTTTTTCTCTTCTTCTTTTTACCTCCAAATTGTCACTTACTTCCCATGCTATGATTTGGGAACTCCTTCAAATCACCCCACCATAAGAGAAATCAACACAAACCCAAAGGGTCATCCACAACAATTATATATGGTTAGTGTGACACCACTCAATCAATGCAAAGATCAAATTTCCAACTACCCCTTTGGTGATTTTTTGTTATTCTGATGTTTTTTTCTTGAATTGTCCACCAATTTACAATCTTGCTTGTGTTTTTGCTTCTGGGTCTGTGGGATCAGAGAGGTTTCAATGAAGAACATGGTGTTGTGGGGGGAAAGGAAGGAGAGAACATGTGGCCTTCATGGCTGCGGCCACTTCTCAAGACGAGTTTTTTTGTCCAATGCAAAGTCCACGCAGATTCCCACAAGAATGAATGCAATATGTATTGCTTGGACTGTGTGAATGGAGCTCTTTGCTCTGCATGTCTTGCTTCCCATAAAGAACACAGAACAATCCAGGTACCATGTTCAACCTCAATTTGATCAAATTATGTTGGGGTTCATAGTCAAAATTCAAGGATTTGGGTGTGTTTAATCTGATTTTTGTAATTTGTTCCTGCATTTTTAGGACTTTGAATCCAATCCCTTCTGATCGGTCCAAAAAATATCTTTCTCCTGTGCTGGTTTTGTATTGGTTTTATCGGTTACACGTGCCATTTAATGCTGAATTTGCAAACTTCCCAAGTCATTAAATCGCCATTTTCTTTCTCATGGAAAAATGGTTTATTATCACTCAATTATGTGGTCCGTTTATTCTGTTTAGATAGATAATTGTATCTATTTTATGAATTTTGGTATTTTCTTTCAGCTAGAGTAATTCACTTGGTTATCATCATCTGATGAAGATTTTTTTCTTCTTTTTCTTTTAAATTTTATTAATTTGCAAAGATAAGGAGGTCTTCATACCATGATGTGATAAGGGTATCTGAGATACAGAAATTTCTGGACATAACAGCCGTCCAAACTTACATTATTAACAGTGCCAAGATTGTGTTCTTGAATGAAAGGCCCCAACCAAGGCCTGGAAAAGGTGTCACCAATACCTGCCAAGTCTGTGACCGCAGCCTCCTTGATTCCTTCAGCTTCTGCTCTCTTGGTTGTAAGGTATACATACATATATATATACATATCTATATATATATATACACACACAGATAAGTCCAAATTTTCATGTATTGAAATGGAACTCATAATCCTAATTACATCTTTGAGTTGCATTAGTAATGAAGTATGATGAGTTGATTTCAAAAAAAATTGAGAAATGTTGTGTGTAAAGTAGTATAACCTTTGTAATTGTAACTACCTCCTACTTTTTTGCTGCATAAAGTATGTAACATTATAGATGTACCTTTTTATGCTTGCTTTGAAAAAGTAAGAAAAATGATGATGAGAACAGGTGGAGATGAATGAATGAATGAATGAATGATCTCTTCAACTTTTGAATTTTCTTCTCAGATTGTTGGAACCTCCAAAAAGTTCCGGAAGAAGAAAATGTTAGGTGAGACAGATGGGTCTGATGGTGAAGAATCAGTGAACGGCATAAGCAATGTAAATGCTAGAAACAAAATCCATAGCTTTACACCTTCAACACCACCACCAACAGTGGCTAATTACAGAACTGCCAAGAGAAGGAAAGGAATTCCACATAGAGCTCCAATGGGTGGAGGGCTCATTATAGAATACAATGTTGTATAGTGGTTTTTGTGTCCATCACCAATCAATATTTATACCAAAAAGATACTGCAGTTGTTACCACTTCCTTAGTTGCCTCCATCACAAAAATATGTTCCATATCTTACTTAGTTAAGTGGGTGCAAACCTCATCTTATAAAACCAGTGATTTTATAAAGTTGAGTTAGGCTTAAAGTCCACTTCTTGATATAGTTACTCGCAATACCTGTGCCCTGTCACTGAGGCCGGTGTTGGAAACTACTGCTCTATCTTGTATAGGACAAAAAAAAATAGGAAGAAAAAGTTATGTGAAAAAGCAAGTAATAATATAACATAGAGTGGAGAGTACTTTATGTTGGTGTAAGAATGGCATTTGGGTCTGGTATGTGATGCTAAATGTACATAGTGGCTTGTAAAAAGGAATTGTGTATAGCATCAAATTAGACAATAAAAAAATATTATGAACTCATGATGGTGGGTATTAATTATATTCTCTTGGTTTGGTGCATGGCCTTGTCCTTGTCCTCTCAAAGTTCAAAGTTTATGTCTTGTTTGGCAGAGTGGCTAAAACTTTTAAAGTGCTGAACTTGGTTGCTTTTTGCTTCTCTTTTAGTATGATTTTGGTGCTTGGCTTCTTCTCAAAACAGTATTCTGCTGAACTGTGTTTGTTGCTTCACGGCTTCTCATTCTTAATTTTCAGATTTTCTACAATGGTATTTTTTGATGTCACTTTCTTCTTAAGATGCTAAAAATACACTCAGCATATTTTACTGTCAGAGGAAAAAGAAGCTCAGAATCAGCTGCATGTGTTGTCTTTTTCTGTACATAAATGCTCAATATCAGTTCACAAAATTTAAGATTGATCAATTCTTTAACACAAAGTTACTTTAGTCATATAAAAACTATTTGCCTTGTAATGTAGTTGTTCCCTTTGTAATAAAGACCCTTTATGATTATGGTTACCTTAAAAAATATAAGTATTAAATATGTTTTTTGTCCCAGTAATTTTAGTAATTTTATCTTTTCTGCTAATTTTACCTGAAATTGTTAGTATTCATCTTTAGCTAAATTTTACTTTTATTTATAGGAATGAATATTTGTCAAAAAAATTAATAAAAAATAATTTTTCATGTTGATGTTGCACTTACGTAAATATTATAATATTATAATAATTCACATTAAAAAATTGTGTCAATCTCTTCTTCCCTTTTGATCGATTCACTACTTTGTGATATTCCCTAATCAAAATAGCAAGATGCTCGGATCTAAACTGCTTCAGAATACATCACATGGTTCATAAAGTGACACGTGGGGAATAGTACAGCATTTACGAATTCACCACTGGAGAAAAATCTAAAGATTTTTCTAGAATGAGAATGAATTAAGAAAGGTAAAATGTAATTACGTATTTAAAAGGCTTTGTGTATGATTCATCCTATTATTTCTCAATAAAGGATTACTAAAATTATATATCTTAAATGAAATTTAACTATAATATAATATGTCTTTAGTTCATTAAAATTAAATAAGTTAGAAGTAAATATGTTTTCAATTGTTGAACCTAAACTCGCGTTAATTTCTTATGAAAATTTTCATTTTTTTCTTATCTCAAATTATTTTAGTATAAATTTGAATTTGCTCTTAATGTTTTTAATTTTATTTTTTTTGGATATGTAGCGTCACTTTTCCTCAGTGAAATATTGATGTAATTTTTATTTATATTGTATTTCTTCTCTAAAAAAACATTATTTAAATATTAATTTCTTAAATTTAACTGATTTTAAACTTTGTATTAGATTTACTAAATAACATGTATTATTGAATTAAGTAGGATAATGTCTCTAAATTGAAATTAGTGTGTTGAAAATAATATTAAATGTCAGTTTTAAATACCAGGTTGAAAGAGAGTTGGTTGAAAAATATAATATATATATATATATATATATATATATATATAATTATTGATTTGCGGGTTACCTCTTATCAGAGGTAGGTAAGTGAAATAAGTTTATTTTTTGTGTGGAGTGGGTCAAATACGGAACAGATTTATGCAAGACAGGTTAGCCTGCATTGCCACTCCTAGTAAAAATTTTAATCATTTATTGTATTTGGAGTTATTTGTTATTACATGATTTGGGAATACTCAAACTATGAAAGATTTTGTGTTTAAATGATTTGTAATGAAATAAAATTATATATATTTTATTCAATTATTTTCTAGTAGTATTTATTGTCATAATAGAAAGTTGAAGAAGAATAAAAAATTTACCAAAAAAAAGTTTGAATTCATACCAAAAATCAATTATAGAGTAGCAAGACTCTTATACTAACCTCAATAGTACATGATTAATACTGTAGATAACATCACATAATGCTTCCAAAGGATTGAACCCAAAAAATTTATTTACTAAATATGGTAAACACCAAGCACAAATAGTAGGATTTGGTAGTGACCACCTTCTTTTTTTTGACAATTTACTAACATCAATCATAGAGAAACAAATGAGTTGAGCTTACAATTATTTTAGCAAGTAGGCATTGAATTCTTTTGCCCCAAGTGAGCAACAAAAAACCATTGGATTGATACTTGACTTCAAAACCCAAAAAGTAGTTTAGTGACCCCAACTGTTTGGGGGAAAATAAATACAATAAAGTTAAGAAATTGTTGAACCATTTGAAAGGATCTCTCTATCATGATGATGTGATCCATCTACACCAAGAAATACATTACCTCTACCTTTACAAGTAATCAAAGAGTGATGCCCAATTGGATAAGAACATTATATCAAATCATTAAATAACTTTATTCAACTTACACTCTTTCTAGATAAGAAAATAATGTCACTGATGAAAACTTTTTTTTTCTTCAATTATTTGAATATAATTCATCTGATTGTATATATTTTAGGATTTAAGGTTTAGGGTTCAAAATCTCAACGGTAAATAAAGATATTATATAGTATATAAGTGAATGCAAATCTCATTCTATAAGTCGATTTTATAAGTTTGAATTAGGTTTAAAGTAAACTTTTAGTATGGTATCAAAGTCATTTAGAGCATATCCTAATAAAAATTTGTTATTGGGTTTATCAAGTCACCTGCTATCGGACCACCAATAATATATAGTCTCACACACCAGTTGACAGGACTCAGCATAAGAGACCAAAAATAAAGACATCGGCGTAAGAGACTAAAATAAAGACATCGACATAAGAGACTAAAAATAAAAACATTGTCATAAAAGACTAAAAATAGAAACATTATTATAAGTAAATGCAAATCTCACCTTATAAAATTGAGTTATACTCAAATACATTTCTTAGTAAAATTTGAAATAAATAAACTGTTGGAGATCTCACATCGACTAGAGATAAGAATATTTCATGGTATATAAGTGGGTGCAAACCTCATCCCAAGAGCCGGTTTTATGGGGTTGAGTTATGCTTAAAGTTCACTTTGTAATATGGTATTAGAGTCATTTAAAATCCATCATAGCTAGTGTTTGTTGGGCCTATTGTGTCACCCGCTATTGGATCGTTATCAGACCGCCCATAATATGTTGTCCTACGCACGAACTGTCACTCTCGGCGTGAGTTGGAGATCTCACATCGACTAAAGATAAGAATAGTTCATTGTATATAAGTAGGTGTAAACCTCATCCCAATAGTCAATTTTATGAAGTTGAGTTACACTTAAAATTCACTTTGTAATCTCACATTATTATCAAAGAATAAGAATATTAGTATAATTGAGTGATAATATATTTTATTTTTATTATATTAGATTTGATGAAGATGTTGACATGAGACACATGATTTTTTTATATTGGTATTTAAACTAATACCTTCAATCTAGCATCCATGTTTTAACACCTACGTGGAATGTTACCCTATGTATGCACATGTCGACTAGTGTTATAATTTCTCATTTCTTATTAATTTTTGAATATTATAATACCCCATAAATATCACATTTAAGATGCCATGTGATGATTTATCGACACCAATAAATTAAAACATGAAATAAAATAATTCTTCATACTCTATAATTTGGTTGTTTTAAAAAAATGCAATATATGAAATCAATGTACATTTTAGATTCTGTAAAATGATCAACTTTTATTTTTTTTTTCACATAAGAAGTTCTCTTTACTTTAATCTTGTAAAATTATAAATAATTGTTTTGAACCTATATAGTAGAAAAGTGTTTGTTATTTTAGTTTTTATAAAATATTTTGAATCTTTACCTTTAATTTCTTTCTCAAGTTGTTGTTTTTGTTAATAACATTGATTTTAAGATAAAAAAAACGACATTTATTTTATAAAAAAATCTTTTTAAAATATAACAATAAATTTTCGATTTTATTTTCCATAAATTTCCTAAGAATTTAACAAGTTAATCAATTCATTATATTTAACAATACTTATATTGGTTATTTCAAAACATGTCTTAACACTTATTTGATTAATTTAAAATTATTTACTAATTTTAAAAATTGATTAAAATTAACTAAAACATATCTTCCATCAATTATCTATGCTAACAAAGTATTAAAGTCAATATTTCAATTCTTAAAATAAAATACTCTAACATTAATTTATTATATTTCATTTATTTATTTTAAAAATAAGAAAACACTAAATTAAAAAGAATTGGACTTTCTGAAAACTAAATTCTGACTGCAATAAAAATAGAACAAAGGTACAAATTCGGTCACATATTAATTGCAGCAAAATAAATGTACTATTTAGGTAATTGTAACTCTCGTAGTTACTAACTTTTTTTTAATTAATGGAGAATGTATTATTTTTTTATTGACAGATGTTGTTGGTATAGAAATAATTTTGTAATGTTTTTATTGGTTTAGTTTTTTTTTTTGAAATTACGAAACTTAGAAAAAAATAGCTAAATTTAAAAATAGAGTACACAGTTAAAAATAAATGATTTTCATATTAAAAAATATTAAATATAACAAATTTTCTCGTTAATGATAAAACGGTTTTAAGAATAATAGAAATACTACTATTAGAAAAAAAAGTAAATAGTTATAAAAAATATAAATATGTGAAATTATAAATGAGGTTATACTTCATCTAAAATAATTTAAAATTTTAAAAAGAAACTAAATAAACTTTTCATAGCTAATATGAAATTGTGAGGAGAAAAATATGAAGATAGAGGAGAATTTGGATAAGTGAAAATGTGAAATTGGGGTATTATTTATTGGGTGAGTGGTTTTGAAAAGAGAAAAAAGAAAAACACTTTCCTTTGTGCTTCTGAATTTAACATCAAATTAATTTGTACCACGTGCCTCCAATTATTGCACATTCCTTTGTTTTTTCAACCATAAATTCATTTCTAAATTAATCAAAACAACGTTTGCGCCGTACTTACTTCAAAACAAAATCAAACATCAATTATAATCATATGGATTATGGAATATCATGCGAGTCAAAGGATTAGGTTCTATGCTACTTTCTCTCTTTTATTTTAAATATTTTACAACTTTTAAGATAACAATTTTTTAATTATACTTTTTATTCTAGTTTTATTATGTATTAAAAATTGTTTAGAAATAAAAATATGAGAAAAGTATAATAAATAAATTACTTAAACTTATATTATCAATAAACAAATTTAATATTTAGGTCACCTTAGTCTAGTCTACACTACAAGAAAATCATGAAATAGAAACCAATTTTTAGAGACCAAAATAATTAGTTGCAATAGTAACTAAATTAGAGACCATTTTAGAAATTAAAAAAAAGTTAGTTTCTAAATTAGTTTCTATTATTGTTAAATAGTTTATCAATTGATATCTAATTAGCCACTAAAGTTTTTGCTACCAAATTTAGAAATTAAATAATTGGTAGTTAAAACCTTGGTTGCTAATTAGATACCAATTTAGAAACTATTTAACAATAATAGAAACTAGTTTAAAAACCAAAATTGTTTTTAGTTTCTAAAATGATATCTAATTTAGTTACTATTGCAACTAATTATTTTGGTCTCTAAAAATTGATTTCTATTTCAAGATTTTCATGTCGTTTTATAGATTTTCTAACTTTTCAAATTCAATATATTTTCACAATTCTAAGTAAAATATATTAATAAAAATATAGAATCTGAAAATACAAAATTATTTTTCCATAGTCAGCCTCTTAATCAAGTTTTTTTTTTTTTTTTTTTAAGTTTTGAAAGTTCATGGTTTATACGAATATCCACAAAAATACTTCCAATTTTTTATATCCCTTTACACAATAATAATAATTTTGTAAGTTTTAGACTATACTTATTTTAGAGGTAATTCATAATCCATAAATCCTATAAATAAAGCTCCTTTAAATTAAAGATTATACCTACTAAATATAAAAAAAATCATATTCAAAATTTTAGCAAGAAAAAATATAAACCCCTACTTGCAAGGTACAGCGTGGCATACCTAAGGTATAGTATGTGTGGAATATCAAATCTATATTAAAAAAATAAAAAATTTAATTAAGTTTTAAAATCTATGTAAATTTCAATATTTTTAATTGAATTCTTATTAATTTTTAATATATAAATTAACTATTTTTTATATTTTTTAATTGAGTATCTATTAGCTATTTTTAAAAAAATATAAAATATGGGTTTGTTATCTTGCTCTATATTTTTATAAATAAATATGAGATTTTATAGTTAATATAATATGATATTGAAATTAATGTAAAATAACGAGTAATTTTTATTATTTTTGTTAAAAAATTATTGGATAACAAAAACAATAGTGAAGTAAGATTGTAGAACAAGATAACATTTACGTCACATAATTATTAGAAAAATTAAACTACAATAAATAATTAAAGAATATATTTGAATAACAAAAAAATTTAATAAAAACTTAATTAAAAATATTATTGTAAACTTGAAAGTTAATTAAACTAAGATTAAATAACGAAACCTATCCACCAAAAATAAAGGGGCGCGAAAAATGACCAAAATAACATCACTTGTATGGTAAGAGACAAACTAGAAAAGGATAATTTAATGTACATTTTTTCCATTATTGTTGCATTCATCTTTCGATAATCTCTTGTATATGATTGTGATAGTAATATATTTACAGGTAGATGTAGACATTTACCTAACAAAATTACTAAAAGCTTCTCAAAAATTACATGAAGTGAAATTATCTACTCCAAGATTTGGTTGATAAATATTTTGAAGAAATTTGTCTCAACTTTTATCTTTCAATATTTGTTTAATTTCAATAATACATTTTTGAGTATGATAAAAAATATGGTCATTTTTAATTAATGATGGTGGTTTGCGGTAGTTATTTATGGTGGTTATCTGTAGTGATTGTTTGTGGTGGCTGGTGATAAAAGTTGATGGTTGAGATAAATTTTGTAATATTTTTATTGATAGTAAGTGTGTTTTCATTTGTTTATTTATTTTTTAGAAGCTCAAAATCTAACAAAAACCAACAATGATGTAAAAGCAGAGTATAAAACTAAAATAAAAATTATCTTTCGCACTGAGTAACATCAAAGACAACACATTTTTTCACCGACCATCTCACACATGTTCAAATGATGAAATTACTTTCTCAATCACCAATAAGAATGAAAATGTTGCACAATTAGAAGGGAGCTATGGAGTGTGAGGATGCAATTGAAGTTATTTAAAAATATGATATTATACTTCATTTAAAATTACAGACTAAACACAAATTATTTTTAATATTTTTCACACTTAAGACGTGCAAGAAGAAAGAGCCCAAGTTAAGCCCTAAAGTTAATACGAAGGCCCAAAACTTCAAGTTTTGAGCCCAAAAGGCATGGTTTTTAGTCCAAAGAACGGGTTTTCGAAGGCAATTACTTTCTGCATGATGCACCCAATTTCAGTGTAGAAAGACTAAAATGCCCTTTATTAGAAAAATGAGGATACATTTACACTTACATTCCGAACCCCTTTTCAGAATATATTTCTGGATTTTTTTAAACGAATTTTTGTATTGCGAATTTTTTCTTCAGAATATGATTATGATTTTAAATTTTATTTCAATTTTTTATTTTCGAAATACAATAATCTTTTACGAATCTACTTTGAAAGGTATTGTTTCCAATTTTAGATTTTTATATCTAGAATAAAAGGTATTTTGAAAAAGAAAAATATTTTTTTTACACATTTTCACCCTACACTTCTAATAAATATTAATATTTTAATTATTTATAATTTTTTTAATTTTGAAACTATTTAGGATTTAAGGTAGAATTTAGGGGTCAGGGTTATAAAAGATTAAAAAATTTACCGTTTTCGAAAGGGAAAAACTTGTGATTACGGACCAAAGGAATAAGAACAAAACCCACCAATTTTCATGTATTATTTGTTTTTGCAAGTTTCAACAATAGAGTGGAACGAGAAGTGAATGAGAAATTGAATTTCCATGAGCGGAGCGTCGATTGGGAGAGAAGAGAAGCGATTTTGACGAATCGAAGTTAGGGTTTGTGTTTTCTTCAGAATCGTGAGAGTTTAACGATATCAAAGCTCCAAAACGATGAGAGATATTTGTCGAAACTTCCAGCGAGGCAGGTTATTGTTCTTCATCTTCTTCATTGCTTTACTTGCACTTCAATTTTCGATGATTCATCAAGATTCTGTTGTTTCTGTGTAATTCCATGCGCAATTGTTTCTTTTCATTTTCACTGTTTGTGTGCATATCATGTTGCGGCGTGATTGGACTTTTTGATTTTCAGGTTCTGGTAGTAGTATATAACGATAGAAATCTGAGCATTTACGTGTTATATCACAATATTAATCTATGTATGTTGAATTTGTTCGTCCGTTCATTAGAAGTTTTGAGAATGTGTTTTAAGTTGTTGTTGTTCATCTTTCAGTTGTCAATATGGAGAAAGGTGTAGATATTCACACGTCACCCAACAGAGAAAACCTAACGATCAAGGGTTTGGCGGACAAAACGGTTCTCACCAACAGCGAAGTACAAATCCCTTCGGATTTGGGTCTGGTTCTGGTTCACAACAACAACAACAGAAGTCTAAGCCTTTTGGTTTTGGCGCGCAGAACAGCTCCCAGTTAAACGGGGGGCCTCGTCCTGAGTATAAACCGAACCAATACAAGGTTCTCACTCTTTTCCTGTGCTTATACATGATGTAAAGGTTTATTTTTATTTTATGTTTTTATATTGTTAGTGATTATAATAAATTAATTCGACGTTGAAGCTTTTTAATATTTGTGGACTATTTTTGAGGGGTTATCCATGCTATGTCGGCTTCATCTTCACTTTTAGTAAAATAATCTGGTATTTGCTTTTGGTATTGATCAGCCTTTTGAAAACAAATGGAATCGACAGCCGTCCAAACCCCAGAATGGTGTGAAATCTGATAACAACCCCCAACCAGTCGAGCATAGGTGAGTATTTATCAATCCATTCTCCATGTCATGAATTATGAATATTTTTGTTGATGTTGTATCTATTCAACATGTGCATAATTGCCACCTGTTGGACATGCACCCTTGTGCTTCAGAACGAGAAACATAAAAAATACAGGTCTAAATGTCTAGAAAGTGCATAAACACTGACTAATGGTGCTTGAAAGTACGAAACAAACTCTGTAATCTTTGATTGGATCACTGGAGGGCTTTGCCTTTGATCAATTTTGAAAATGCAATTTTTTTGTTGCATAGGCACTACTGGTTCTCTTTGTTTTTGGCTGAAGTGTCCAGTCCTCTACATATTTGTCTTTAAAGAATTTGCTATGTGTTATATAAATAAGCAAAGGAAAATTGAGTACCATTGTTTTGCTTTCGTTGGGTTATGTGATTTCTTTGGAGAATACCTGATCATCTCTTGTACTTTTTCCTTGCTATCTAGTCAATATTTTTCTATAGAAAAAGGGTCTCTGTTGTATTTTTTCCTTGTGCCTTCTATTGTATTTTGCATAAGATTATTTGATATACTTTACATGGTTGATGTAATTAAAGATGCACAGATCCTGACAACTGCAAGCGCCAGATTGCAGAAGATTTCGAGAAAGAGAAACCAATTTGGATACTTACATGCTACAGTCATTGCAAAGGGTATATTTCTTTGAAATTGTCAATCTTGAAAGAGAAATTGCTCTAAAGAATCCTAACCATTGCACTAATAAGAAAACTAAATACAGACTTTGACCTCCTTTTGTGCAGTGCTCCATGTGACATTGTTGGTGATATTAGCTATGAAGAATTGCGAGCATCAGCTTACGAGGATGCAAAGCGTGGGATGAGCTTGCAATCAATAGTAAGAAATCTGATGTAACATGCTTTTAACCCCTTTCTCTCTGCTCCCCCCTGCCCATTTTTGGAAGATACCCTATTCTCTATCTAGTTGTAATTGCTCTATTTTTTATTAATGAAATTTCATTTTTACAATTTTGTATTAAAGAAGAGCCTCCGTTAATGTATCTTTTCTATTGACATTTGTAACTACAAGGTTACAGCTATGCTCAAATGTATTATGTTTCTAACCTGAAAATATGACATTGCAGGTTGAGAAAGAGAGAAATATACTGAAATCCAAGATGCTTGAGTTTGAGAAACTACTTTCTGAACCTTACCAAAAACCAGTAAGTTCTTCTCTTGACAGTCAAAGACCCCAATCCATTGGAGCCAATGCAAATCAGTTTTCAGGAACTTCTCAAAGTAATGGTCCTTTGTCAGTCTCAAGCTTTAGCCAACTTGGTTCTTCAATGAATATGGGTTTTGGAAGGTAAGAATTGCAGGCTAGATAATATTTTCCTCATTTTCAGTTGTTTGGTGTTGGAAAACAATTAGAGAAAATCCAAAATAAACTACTTGAGAGTTCAATGAGCTCCACTGGAGTGTGGTTTGTACCCTATAAGGTATTGATGAGACCTGATAGTTTGTCCATTTTGCATTAGACCTTACTGACACCCTTTTTTCCAGAACTCCAGTCTACTGTGAGTTTTTGTTTAGGATTGTGTTGTAATTGTCAAGGGAATGGAGAAATGCACAAGAGCTTTTATTATTGTCGTATAAGGTTATAGTTTCGTAGAGGCTATTTCAGGCTAGTTGGATATCAGTTTTTAAGAACACTAGAAGGACCTAGGTCTTCAAAATTTGGTTCCTGTAAAATTTCCTACAGTGGCTGTGTGGTTACATAGGCATTACTTGTGGAATTAGGTGATTCAAAGAATGGATTGTGGTAGGTATAGAATGGATAAGATGCAGGCCTGCAATCATTGCTTCCCATACAATGACTACTCCTCATTTTGTACTTTCCTTGTCTTTACTCTGCAAATATTTTTTCCCTGCTTTTGGTCTAATCTGTTTGGAACTATTGTTAGGCCATCTGCACCACCAACAAACACTCTGGCACAGCCTAGTTTCTTTGGAGTTGGAGGTATATATTGGATGTATTTTGTTTAGTGTTATGAATATATGTCTTTTGTTTTTCTTGCTCGTATATGTCTGACTGTCAATGTTGTAATAAATACCAGTAACCAGTGGCAACTTCGGTGTTCAAAGCAACCCCCATTCTACACAAGTGGATTTGACAATGTTTCCGGGTTCAACTCAGCCAACATCAACCACATTCAATAACTCTGGTCCCAATACAATGTTTCAAACAACATCGGATGTCCAGCTGTCGTAAGTTCATGGCATATTAGAAAGTTTTGAAAGACAGTTGTCACAGTTTAATCACTTTATGATCTCATTCTGAAAAATAGTCAAACTGTTTACCATATTTCTAGGTACATTGTTTCAGATAATGTGGAATTAATAAATGACAGATTGATTATAATCTAGCCAGTCAATCATTATTGTTTTCATTGAAAACTCTTCAGCCTGTTGCATTTTCAGCTTAGTTATGCATTTTTAGTTTCTAAAAAATTGTGAGCTTGAAAATTTCAATTTTATCCATTTGATTTAATAAAGTAGCAACAGTAATTTTTTGTGACAAGACTCCCATAATGTTATCTAATATTTTAATTTTGAAATGTTTATGATATACTTTTTTGTCATTTAAGTAAAACTATTCAAGATTTCATCTGTCAATATGCCTTCTACTTTCATAATTATTTTTATGAAGAGATGGATAGGAAGTCTTTTTTGAGTGTTTGGGTTCAGCAAAGGACTAAGAAATTGAATGTACCAAGCACCCAATTGCCTCAGGAGGTCACTACAACTATTATGATTTTTCTTAAAACAGACTATGTTGCATCTATTGTAATTGTTATAATTTGGATGAAGTTGACTGCATAACTCGATGATAAAATATATTTTGTTAAGCCATATGTTACAGTTTATAGATTAGAAAGATTTTAATGTCAGTAGTGGTGCTTGTATCGGTTGGATCTTCCTTTATCTTTATTAAACAATGCCCCAGTTTATACTAGCATGAGTGTTCTTGGTAACTTCACCTTTATTGATGCAATTTTCTGAGGTTGTCTCTATGTAGAATTTGAAGAAATATTTGGTTCAAATGCAAGTTACCAAGACTTTTGTTTGAATTTTTATGGTCGTTCTTTATTCTTGCAGAAACAAGTTACAAGCGGAGAATGTGTCAGGAGATATCAGTATTTGGTTAAAAGATAAATGGAATCCGGGAGAGGTAACACTCTTTTGCTTTGCTCAAACTGATAAAACTTGTCTTGAATACATTTTGTTTCAATTTCCATAAGCAGGACAAAATCCTCCTTGGAACAGATACATTGATAAGTGCTTTAGGTGCTAACATTTGTTCGTTTTCATTTTGTTTGACAGATCCCAGAAGAAGCTCCTCCTGATTCATTGGTACGGTAGACATTTGTGAATTGGCATATGAAACATAGGTTGAACTAAAAAGATCGATAGCATATTTTAGATCAATGTTAGGAATTCATTTGATACGGATTTCTCTTTCTTTCCTGTTCTGTATCTTTTAATGCATGGCGATGCCATTACCTTTTTCTCTTTTAACACTTTTTTTCAAATGAAAAAGAATTCAAATACTTTCCTTTTACAACAGGAGTCCACAACACATGATTAATTAAAAAATTTATTGCAACTATGAAATCACGAGACAATCATTAATGGCATTAATGGTTTGTTTGATAGATAAGAAGGTGAAGGAAGGAGAGAGGAAGAAAGTTAATTTTGTTAAATTGGTTAGAATTAATTTTAGAAACATGGTATTATAATTAATGCAGTTATAAGTTAAAAAAACTGAAGTAACAGAATAAAAAGAAAAGATTGAAAACAAAATTCGAAGCAATCGTTTTGTTTTATAGAAATCACCACTGACCATAGAAAAAAAGGTAACCAAAATCTGTCATCTCCAACTAAGGAAAATTGATCACTAAATAAAACAATACCTTCCTTGACCATCTTTTGATAACGTATACTTCTAACAAATTCAATATTAGTCACAGTAATCATTATGATAATTATGAATGTAAAACTAATCAGATAAAAATAATTATGACTCGACAGTGATATAACATATCTATGCGCCCTCATCTTGGCCTAAGTAATTAAATTGCTAACACAGCTAATCTTTTTACAATGAGAGTATTTACAGGGCTATTCTTTTGAAACATATTGATCAAAGGAATACATTAATTTCGTGGAAAAAATTGTAATTAAATTCAAAGTGCCAGCTCTGATTAGACGCTGGAAATATAATCAGTGCCAACTCTGCTTAGAAGCTGGAAATATGATCAGTGCCAACCGAAGAGGAAGAGGAATCAAGTTGAAATTCAAAAGATTCAGCCAATTTGACTGCATCTGAAATTCTAAGGCGTGTTCCCTGTTGTGCAACAACCGTGGCAGCAACACTAGCTGCAAATGTGCCTGTACTTCTCAAATCTGATATGCCTCTTAGAAGACCATATAGTATGCCAGATGCATATGCATCTCCAGCACCACAAGTATCTACTGGAACACATGGAGAAGGAGGGATATATACAGCTTCTCCTTTTACACCTATGTAAGACCCTCTAAGACCATCTGTAACGGACACTAGAGGAACAAAATGGCTCAGATACCTTGCAGCTGAAGCAGCACTTTCCTTTGCTTCAAAATTACAAAGAGCTCTGGCCTCATCACCATTTGCAAACACCAAATCCACACTGTTCCCAATAAATTCCCTGATGAATGGAAAAATACACCAGTTATCCAAACATACATGTGCATATCATTCCTAGGAACCAACTTCACTTTTGGTTAATTGAATTTAAGTGGCTCCTACAGGTTTTATGATGCAATCTGCCTAATGGACTTCCATTTCCCTTCAGTCCTTCAACAGCCTGGGTAGCACTTATGCAACCAGGTCTCAAATGAAAAATTAATGAAATCCATTCAGTATGATCCTACAACCAATTATCACACACATATTCAAAAGTATTGCCTCACATCACACTTATGGATTTTACTAGTTTGTTTTAGTTATTCCTATATTTTACAAACTTCAGACAAATGACAAAATTAGGAGAGTTGGTAGTTAATTTCATATTTGTTCACAGCTTAATCAACTGAAGACAGAGCAAGCAAGTGCAATATAAACGAAAAATAAATTAATCATATCTAACTTGTTTCAACATTTATGCTTTAGCTTACAAAATTGTTATTGTGGGTGCCAGGTCAGGATTAATGGTATGGAAATTACATGATATAAACTATTATATAAAAAACCAAAAATTAAGTGATGGTCTTACCAAAAATCATCGAAGTGTCTCTCAATGCAGGAAACATCTGAAGCTGTTATTGCAACCAAGGCACCATTCCTCCGAGCTTTCTCACATGCTTTGGTTATTGTTTTAATAGTATCAGGAAGTTCAAATAAATACCCTTCAACAACAAGTATGTTGGTTTTGGAAACTGCACTAGCCAAGGATGCATCATAGTTAACAGTTGAAGATGTGCCCTGACACCAGAATACAGAAATATTTTAGCAACTTTACTATTTGTATAACAGTAGCAAATAATCAAAGCTTAGAATTAGGCAATAAAGGTAAAAGAATAACCACTGTGCTTTGTATAATCAGCAAGGAAGTATTACTTGAAAAATAGACAATACTATATGGTGAATACTGTCCATGCTCATTGCGTATTAGTTGATGAACTTACATATGTTTATGAAATGATAGTGTTTTCTTCAATTTATGCAATTAACATAAATTACACAATTAAACTTCAGAATAGAACTCAAGAAACTTTTGAGCAACTCTTGTAATTGACTAGTTCAAACAGCCAATTTTATATGTAAATGTGCGTTAGAGGTGGGGGAGGGGTGAAGAATAAACACTACATAAATTGTTGTTAATATATTTACTTATAAACATATTGCTATAGAATCCTCAAATTGCAAGATGGAAGCAGCAGATGCATCTATCTTAATATTCAATCTATAGCACTGAACCTGATATGCAAGCATTGTTCGCTGGGCATCTGGAGTTGTGAGAACTATAACTGTTCCAGTTGTCCCATCCTTGATAGGCTCTGAAAGAAATTGCACATTTGCTCGTCGCAATTTTTCCCTGTAGAATTAAAAGAAGATGTAAACAAACAATACAAGTAACTTCATCCAACCTCACTTGCCAAAACAAAACTGGTGGAATCATCAAGTAACACAATACAATGGTGTTATGTGTTCAAATAGTACTTCAAAAACCTGATCTACACTTTTCCAATCACTATGTCAGTTAAATGCAGTTAACAGTAAATAGAATATTTTCTGGACACAATACTGAAACGCTGCACAACAGCCATGGGCCACTCCACACAACAATAATGGTGCTTTTGCACACTATTAACTACACTGAAGATAAGACAAAATGCACTACCCAGAACTGGAATGAAACTGTATGTTAAAACAGAGCAAACAATAAAGACAAACCTGTAGAAACCCCCCAACAGATCACTCCCTACACTACCAGTCATTGCCACATTTATAGCAGGAGCTTTGGCAGAGCGACTTCCAAGCCTTGCAAGAGCAACTAAGGTATTAGAAAGAGACCCACCAGCAGCAGCTTTATAGCTGCACCCATCCATAGCCTGCAAAACTCTACCTCTTTCCTCATGATTTACTACTTTCCGTGTCCCCTTCTCTAACCCCAAATTCTCCAGAAAATTATCATCAACCATGCCAGAGAAGTCCACCTACAAGAATCCAAAAGCACGCCTTCAACGTTCATAGTTGTTCTCAGAGAAAAAGAAGAAGAAAGAAACGTGTCCATAGCAACAAGACGATGAAGGTAAAAACCACATGAGCCAAACTGAAACTTCGTGTTATTTTTTAATCAGAATTGAAGTTTCACATTGATAATCATTTCAATACAAATACTGATTAATTATTACACTGACTTGTAATGTTAGTCACGCTTACGCAGATCATATCGCAAAACTCCAATTCTGATTCAACAGCATAAGGAAAACACCTAGGAATAATAGCATACGATACCCCTCAGCATAACCCATCACAAAACAAGAACAAGGAAGGCTCTGAAATGTTAGCAGTTTGAAAAAAATCTTACAAGGGAACAACACAGAGCACTGGGCATACACGAAACAATTCTGAAATACAAGTAGCATAAACACAGGGTATGCAAATTCGTGCGAGTTTAACATGAAGGGTGAATGGAGGAGGAGGAAGAAGAAGGAATCACCATGGCCTGACCGAGACCCAAGACATCCCATCTTTCAGGCAAAACCAAGGAGCTAAGAGTCTCTTGGCCTTCTTCTTCTTCGTCGTCGTCGCAACTAGCCTTCATGGGTTGTTCATCATCTTCTTCGATACCACTGTGATGTTGTGCACCCTCAGGGACTCCAGGCCCACATCGGGTGGAAAATGAAGCGTTCCTGCGGCAGCATAGTATAAAGTGGGGAGTGGGGGCGTTTGATAATTTGGGGAAGCAGAGGAAGGAAAGGTGTGGTGTGGGAAAGGAAAGGGAGGGGGAGAGGTGAGGTGAAGAGTATAGAGGAAGAAGAGAGAGAGACATGGAAAATGAATTGGTTGCTTTGTTTCTGTGCCTGAACTCTGAAGAGAGGGAGAGACACAAAGACAAAGGAACCACGGTGTGGATGTGGTGGAAGTGTTGTTGAAGAGAGACACGACAGGAAGATAAGGAGAAGAAACCAACCAAACCAAAGGGAAGAAGGAAAGAGAAGGAGTGAAGAACTCAAATTACGGAACCACCCCTCACCTTACTCTCTTCCCACTAATTCTAGAAACTCCAGGTCCCACATCTTCTTCTCCATTCTTTTATATATTCTTTTTAATTTTATTTTTTATTTATTTTTTAATCATAATGAAAATTTATATGTTTGAGTTTTTAAAAAATTAATATTTTTTTATTTAAAATTAATAAGTGTTGTTGGAGCACATGTCGGATGCAGATGTAAGAGGTATGTGCAGACACATCTCGTAAGAGGTATGTCTGAGTCTCATTAATATAGACTAACACTCATGCTACAATATAAAGACACATCATGTAAGAGGTATGTCTGAATCTCTTTAATATAGACTAACACTCATGTTACAACATGAATACGAACATAGAGATACATGTAAACTAGTGTAATATCTAAAATATAACTACTATAGATGTAAACTACAATATAAATACAAATATAGTAGAGATACGTGTAATATCTAAAATGTAACTACTATATATGTAAATTACAATATAAATACAAATATAATAGAGATACGTGTAATATCTAAAATATAACTACAACATGGATACGAAATACAAACATAATAGAGATGTAATATATAAAATCTAACTATAACATGAATACAAATATAGAAATACGTGTAATATATAAAATGTAACTACAATATAGATACAAATATAGAAATACGTGTAATATATAAAATGTAAAATTTAAAATTTATATTATATAATGTATTTTTCATTTTTAAAATTGTATTAAAAATTTAATAAATATTTTTTAAATTATATTAAAATATATTCCTAAAAATATCGTATGTGTTGGTCTCGATTGATATTGATATGTCATTTTAGAGACAAGTCTTAGGCTGAAAGAATAAAATACTAAAAAGTCACATTATTAATAAATAGTTATGAAAAAAAGTATAAATTATGTTATTTCATGAATATATTTATAATTTTAAACTTCAAAATACTAAACAAGCTGGTGAGGAATGATAGCTGGAAATGAAAATTTGTTTTGACCTCTCTCATTAGGAACCCTAACTCGGAATTTGATTCACATTACAGGGATCTGAAACGACGTGGTTCCAATACAATCCACTGCATTGGTGGCTCAGTTGTTGAAATGCGAGTATGAATTATGATGGAGATTGAGAAATTTCTCTCGTCTGAGCGAAGCAAGACAGAGATGTACCTGAAGAAGCCGTTGTGGAGTGAAACCGGGAAAAGGGACGGAAGTGCAAAGATAGAGGATGACGGTGCGGTGAGCGAGGTCGGAAAGTCGCTGCAGCAGCAGAGAGTGTATAGAGAAGTCACTCTCGCTCTCAGAACGGGGCTCAGAGACGCGCGTGCCGAATTCTCCTTTCTCCGTGTTCGCGCTCTCCGTTCCATTCTCAAGTTCCTCCGTTCCGTTGCGGAGGCTGAATCAACCGTTGACCTCTTTAATCAAACGCAATCCATTCCCCATCTCCAAGGTCTGTTTTGTTCTTTTAAACATTTTTTTTTATGAGAGCAAAGTGTCATTGATCGATGTATTAGTTTATATAGAAGTTTTTATATAGTAACAGACAAATCAGTATGAAGTAGATTTTATCCAGATTTTGGCTTCCAAAAGGTAATTGATGATACAAAAAATGATCTCCTTTTCTTCCTTGGTTATGAGCATAACAAACTCATCCGAACACTCTCAAGTGTTTAATTGACAGTACTTGGTCATGCAATACTTCATATGGGGTTTTCCCATTTAACAAATTAGATGGGGTACGATTTATCAAATAACCTACACTTGAAAGTTAAAACACATTTTCTCACCAAAAACTAGTTGGAAGATCACCTTGAAAACCCAAAGCACGGGCCACATTCAAAATACTATGATGTTCTCTTTCTTTCAACCATTCCATTTTGTTGTGATGTTCTTGTGCAAGATGTTTGAAAAGTAATTTCATGTTCAACAAAATAACACCTCATGCAACTGATTCCTGACTCAACCCAACAATTTCAGCTAAAGTCTAGGTTGAAAATCTTTATCGGTCACTTAATAATAATAATAATAATAATAATCTAATCAATATGTTTTTGTTCAATGCCATGTGGTGGTGTTTGCAGTGGTTCCGGTTTTGTTTCAGCACTCGCTCAAAGAGAGTGGGGATGATTACAATGAGAGTAAGTTAGGTGACTTGAGCCATATATTTGGTGTGGAACCAATGAAGGTGACGAGTCCATCCACTGATGCTGAAGTTGCACTTGCTCTTAGAGTCTTGGAAGGGTGTTGTCTGCTTCATCCAGAGAGTACGGCACTTGCCCATCAAAACAACGCCATTCAGGTTATTTTCATTGCTTTAGAATTTTCATGTTTTCCATTTCTATGGCTATGGATATTGTGACAAGTGACTTTTCCATACGAGGTTTAGGGTTTTTTACTTTAGCATTTTTCAGTTCCCTAAATTATTGAAAAGAAAGGCTCTGAATTCAAAGATGGCAGATGTGATGTTTGCCTCAAGGAAAGGCACACACAATCTAAAAAGAGAACAACCAAATTGATACTGTAATCCCCTCCTTTCCTGGTTGTGGATGGTCTTGTGCTGATTACTTACATCATTAGCACATAGCATAAACACAAGCTCGGTTACTATTGCCAACATGATTTCTTTTTATTGTGTTTCAATGTCTTGATGGGAGATGCACTTATCCCCTTCTTATATCTAACCCTCACTTTAAAAAAAAACAATTATCCCTTCAATTTCTTCTTTGCACATTCATTGCTACACCCTGATAGCATTAGCTAGAATGGAATGCCAAATAACAACTCTTTCTTGAATCAAATCCAAAGGCAAAATGAAGTTTTTATTCTTTGATTTAATCATTGCACTGCAATCCTATGCAAACAAACTGTGGTTCATAAATAGCTCACATGCACAAGACAATCCTTCTATCTCCCACTGAGGTCTCCATTCTTGAGAAGATATGAACGTTTAGATGCAGAGTTATATATTTAAAAAATTGCTCTTCTTTGCAGGTTTTAATGAATATATTATCCACTCGTGGAGTACTGGAGCAAGGTGCATGCTTAGATGCTTTAATCTCGTTGATGGTGGATTCATCATCCAATCAAATGGTAGCCTGACACTTGCCTTCGCAGTATTTACAAATATGTATCACTTTTCTATCATTTGAGTTTTAACATCTAGTTTCTTTTGTCTTCAATTTATGTTTTAAGAACTGAGTTATTGCTTCGACAATATTTTGTTTTTAAGTGAGGAAAAGTTGCAAAATAATTTGTCAGCTGTCATTGGCAATAAAAAAGGAAAAGAGTTGTGTTGCAGGAGTCTGCTCCTTCCTTTTCTCCTCCATTCTTTTTCAATTTATAAAAACTTTAGATATATGAGAGTCTTGGCTTAGCTGATAGGATTTACTTATTGATGTTTCACTGGATGTTTAGCAGAGTTTGCTGCTAAATAATATTTCTTTTGTTATTCCTTTTTTAATACATTTCTCTTGATAATTACCTAATAGGATTTCGAGAAATGTAATGGTATTATGGAAGTTGCTGACCTTCTAAGAGACAAACAAGTGGATGAAAATCTCAGGTACTGCTTCTTCATACATCAGTCTTGTTCATTTTAACGCTGTATTCTTCTGATGGCCATGCTTGTTAGTTAGTCCTGTAAAATTGTATTGCATTTATCCTTGTTAGTCAGTCCTTATTTCTTCAAGCTATTTGGCAGAGACTTGTTACATGGTATCAGAACAGGGCATCAAAATCTCTAATTTAGAGCGATTCGATCATATAGTATTTATCTTATTTCATTTCTTAAATGTAAAGAATATTCGGAGTGGACATGACATGTCAAAATTTTATGGAGTAGAGAAGTTCGGCAGTTAGAAAGCAAGACTGTGGCATAGAAGAGATGAAGGGAGAAACTTCCAAGTAAAATTTCTGTCCTTAAGACCATGGAAATGCCACAAATTTTGATCAGAAGGGATAAATAAATTATCCATCTAACTTCCAAAATATCAGACTTAGTTAGCAAAGTATAACTCTAAATGAGGCAGACAAATTGAGTGTTCGAAAAACAGCTCAAGCATGTTACTCAAAACTGCTGATCTATCTCACAAGGAGAAAGAGGTGACTATTGGTTACAGAGCCTTTATTGCACCTAGAGAAATTTTGTGGAAGGTTTTTCTGGGGCCTTCTCACAAGTAACCAGCACTGTTATATATCCTATTAAGTATAGCCTTGTCCAAATAAAACTTCCTGAACATTTCAAAACAATTGAAACTTAGGGAGAGAGGTTGCCAATAAGAAATTGGGAAACACATTTTCTGATGAAAACTCCTGAAGGATCTAAAGTCCAAGTGCAGGCATCTCCGGAGTATTAAATATATGGAAATGGAAGGAAACAAGACTCAAGAATTCCATGCAAATATGTTACCCCACAGCACATTAGAAGTCTTTTTCTTCTCTTCTGACTGCTTAGTTTATATTAATGAATTTTTGTAAGTTAGAATGCACTGTAAATTTGTAAACCTTGAAGTATTTAAGCTTTCTGGGCCATACTTTTACTGGAAATGGATGAAAAATTGTTTGGTTTTTTTCATGTTTCAGTATTTTGTTTGTCATGTGGTGGCTCACAGTCTTGAGGTAACTCGATTGAAATAATTAAAATAATGAAGGAGATTTTGTATCTTAGGTTAAAATGTGGAGAGTTTTTGCTGCTTCTCATTGGACATGTGAATGGAAGAGACTCGCCTCCTTTGGCAACTATACATGAAGATACAAGGCGTCTTCTAGGGGAGAAATCAGCCTCCTTGATATGGGCAGCCAGTCAGTTTGGCTCAACACTAGATCCAGAGCAGAGACTAACAGCCCTCCAGATCCAGGCTCGCAGGGTTCTTGAATCATTAGACTTGTACTGAATGTTAAGGAATAACACCTTCAGTTTTAGGCAATTGAGAAAATGCTCCTTTTTGCTTGCAAGTTTTGTATGTATATTCTCCTTTTTAATTGCAATAATCAATTGTTTTCACAATGTGGTTATGCTTTTCATATACCTTTTCTTAAGCTTCATGATTTTCTTCTACATCAACTAATCAATGAAAGAAAAAAAGGGTGTGAATTATACTAAATTTTTAATATCTTATTATTATTTCCAAACAAAATTTATACATATGATTTTCAAGTGGATGAAAATCTCAGGTACTGCTTTACACCAGTCTTATTCATTTTAAAGCTGTATTCTTATAGGCCATGCTTGTTAGTCAGTCCTGTAAATTTGTGTTGCTTTACCTTCTTATTCTTCAAGCTATTAGGTAGAGACTTGTTATATGCTATCAGAATAGGGCATTAAAATTTCTAATTTAGTGAGCTTCGATCATATAGCATTTACCTTATTTCATTTCTTAGATATAAAGAATATTCTGAGTGCACATGACATGTCAAAATTTGATGGAGTAGAGCAGTTCGGCAGTTAGAAAGCAAGCCTGTGGCATAGAAGAGATGAAGGGAGAAACTTCCAAGTAAAATTTCTGTCCTTAACACCATGGAAATGCCACAAACCTGATCACAAGTGGATAAATTATCCACTAACTTCCAAAATATCAGACTTAGTTAGCAAAGTACACCTTTAAATCAGGCAGACAAATTGAGTGTTCGAAAAACAGCACAAGCATGTTACTCAAAACTGCCAATTTATCTCACAAGGAGGAAGAGGTGACTATTGGTTACAGAGCCTTTATTGCACCTAGAGAAATTTCGTGGAAGATTTTTCTGGGGCCTTCTCACAAGTAACCAGCATTAGTGTATATCCTCTTAAGTATAGCCCTGTCCAAATAAAGCATCCTAAACATTTCAAAACAATTGAAATTTAGCGATAAAGGTTGCCAATATGAAATTGGAAAGCATATTTACTGATGAAAACCCCTGAAGGATCTAAAGTCCAAGTGCAGGCATCTCTGGAGTATTAAATATATGGAAGGAAACAAGAAGCAAGAATGCCATGCAAATATGTTAGCACACGGCACAATAGAAGTCTTTTTCTTCCCTTTTGACTGCTTAGTTTATATAAATGAATTTTGGAAGTTAGAATGCACTTCATGTATTTAAGCTTTTTGTGCCATACTTTTTCCGTGGAAAGGGATGAAAAATTGTATGGTTTTTATTCATGTTTGAAGTATTTGTCTGTCATGTGGTGGCTCAGTCTCGAGATAACTAGATTAAAATAATGGAGATTTTGTATCTTAGGTTAAAATGTGGAGAGTTTCTGCTGCTGCTCACTGGACATGTGAATGGAAGAGATTCGGCTCCTTTGGGAACTATACATGAAGATACAAGGCGTCTTCTGGGGGAGAATTCAGCCTCCTTGATATGGGCAGCCAGTCAGTTTGACTCAACACTGAATCCAGAGCAGAGACTAACATTCCTCCAGAACCAGGCTCGCAGGGTCCTTGAGTCCTTAGACTTGCACTGAATGTTAAGGACAACAAGACCTTCAATTTTAGGCAATTGGGAATCTGCCCCCTTTTTGTTTCCAAGTTTTGTATGTATATTCTCCTTTTTTATTGCAATAATAACTGTTTTTACATTGTGGTTAAGCTGTTCATATTCCTTTTCTTTTTTAAGTTTTATGATTTTCTTCCACAGCAACTATTCGATGAAGGAAAGAAGGTGCAAACTATACTAAATTATTAATAGGAAAATGATAGTTTAATCCTTAGAATTAATTTTTCAGTTGTACAAATAATACTACTGTTGGGTTGTATAAAAAATGTGGATTATTTATCATTATCCATTGGAATTCTCCATATTAGTTCTGCTAAGGATTAATAGTTTACTCTGTCATTATCACTGATGTTTGTTTAACATCCGTTTCATTATCTTGAAAACAATTAAAGGAAATAAGATTATTATTTATAGAATAATAAAATAAATGTTTTTTCTTCTACAACCAAATACAAAATTTACAAGTTTACTTCAAAATTTGTTAATTTGTTCTAGTATCATGGTTGAATTAGAAATGCTATAAATAAAATGCATCAGCTAATTCTGACGGGGAGAGGCAAATTTTGATTTTTCTACATGAATACCTAATTCTGATGGGGTGAGGCAAATTGATTGAAATGTGTATAAATTAATTCGAATACTAATCAGATGTAATTAAACAATAGTCAATAAGTAAAGGGGTCTTGAAAAAGTAAGAACATTGATCGTTTAAGAAAATAATTTAACCTAAGTTTTATTATGTTGAATGTGTATTTTTTATTGTTTGGTGAATAATAGTCCATATTTTAAGATAGACTTGGAATACTATATTCCTCTTAAATCTTAAATGATGCATAGTGTCGGATATTCTACTATATTCGTAGAATATGTATTTTAAAAATTTAAATTTATTATATAAGATTTTATTATTATTATAAAAATAAGAAATAAATTAGGTTGAACTAGTTAATTATGTGAAACATTTTCTTTTCTAACAAAATAATTAAAACATATTTTTACACAAAGAATTTTATTATCAATTTATATAATTTTATTTGTATATATTTATAGTCAATTTATATAATTTTTCTTGTATAATTTATATATTTCTATACGCATGTTTGTATCATATCGTATGAGTATAGGGTATTTCAGTGTGTATACTACATACCATGGACGTGTATGGTTATAAAAGTGCATTCCTTGTGAGTAGTGACAGATTTCCCTTCCCCAAATCGAGAGCCATGAACTCTGTTCTTGCAAGCTCCCATGCTTCTTCTCCATTGCTCCTTCTTTTCCCACATTCTCCCAAAACCTTCAATCTTCTTTTCACACTCCCAAAACCCCATTTCCACCCTCTTCTCTTCCTCTCTTCCACTCCCAATTTCTCTCCCATGGTTCTCACACGTTGCTCCTCTGCACCATCACCCACTGGATCCACCCCTTCTCACCAAACCCTACACTCTCAACTCACGATCCCCCAAACCCCTCCATTTCTCTCTCCCCTTCCCAAACTCACCTTCTCCGACCAAGCCTTCTTCCTCCTCGCATTCATCGCTTCCACGGTATGATCCTCTTTTTTTTTTTTTCCGTTTTCGGTTTAGGTTTTCCTCGTTCTGAATATTCTCATAACTTTTAATGCGGTCATCTGAGTTGAGTGTTTCAGCAACTCGAAGTGACGTTCCAGATTCTTTTATTAATCGTTATATTTTTCTCGCTCTGATTTGAATTAAAATTGTAATCGTTTTTGCAGACCTCAGTGGCATTCGCTAGCCTTGTTTTTGCTGCTGTTCCCACTCTATTTGTAAGTTGTCTATCACGTTGCTTATAATTGTAAATGCAGTGTATATAACCGTTTGTTATGATTGGTTGCATTTGGTTCTCTAAAATGAATTGATAGATTGAGATTTTGCTGTTTAAACTTCAAATTGAGAGGAATTCAAGTTGAACGCAACTGTTCAAACAATGGATTTTTATTCCTTTGATGGAGCTTTGGATTTTAGATCGTTTTGCCAAGGAGGAACCATCAGCTGTTTGCTGAGTTTGTTAAACACCTAAAGAGGATTTGGAATCTGCATATAATATCACATCGACTGCAGAGCATGCTAGGCTCGCTCGTATTCCAATTTAGATACCCATTTTACGTGACTTATGTGTCAATTGATGAATGTTAATGTAAATTGATCTTGGTTTTTGTTTTTATTTTTATTCTCTGGTGTAAGATCTTTAACTTCTGTTTCATTCAATAGGAACTTAAAACTTGCCTTATTGGCTACGCCTAGACTTCTCTCTTCAACATTGTATTTTCTTCGTGTTGTTTTGTTTTTATCACTCTATGTTTTGATGCCTAGACATATCATACCCTTATTTGTCTTCTTTGGATAATTGTTAAGCATAAACAGAATCAAACTACTCATATACCCTTTTTCTGTGTTCCTCAGGCGATGAGAAATGCTGCAATATCCCTTTCAAAGCTGGCTGATACTGCTCGTGAGGAGCTCCCTAGTACCATGGCTGCTATTAGGCTTTCTGGGATGGAAATAAGTGATCTAACTCTAGAACTAAGTGATCTAAGGTAACAATGTTTACTTTGCTTTGACTCCATTGTTGCTGTATTTCTTTCCATCTTTTTTTCTAAATGTTGGTTATCTTTTCAATTATTAACTGTATATTGGGTGTGTTGGGAAAAAAATTCAGTTGTACATAACCAATGCTTTTCTAAATTCATCAATATTGTAGCTTCACAATTTTGTGCAGTGGAATGTATTAATGAACATTTAGTGCCTGTGAAATGGCAATTCAAACATACACATAGTAGTTCTGTTTTGTGCTACTTTTGTACTGCCGCTGTCCTAGAGTATCCTAAACCTGTATTGAAACCGTTCTCACAGAATCATTCAAGCAGAAATGGAAGTGACATATATATTCATTAAAAGGGTTTCTCTCTTATTCTAGATTTCTACTTTGTTTGATTTACTTTACTGGGTGTTGTAAACTCGTTCTGAAGATAGACTGTGTTGTTTGCCGTGACAATCTGTTCACCTTAAGCATTTCGTATTTCTACATGAAAGACTTGTAAATTGTAATGAAGTATGGACCAAGAGGTTTCCATGCCAGTGATTTGAACAATTTTATAAGATTGTTTCATTCATGGTTGCTTTGAAACAGCAAGACCTGGATATTATGAACTTTTGATCTAATCATATGTTTTTTGGCAATTAGCCAGGAAATAGGAGATGGATTCAACAAGTCATCTCAAGCTTTGCAAGCAGCAGAAGCTGGAATCCGACGAATGGGTTCAATGGCAAAACAACAAACCGTGTGTATGTATACTGTATTTGCTGGGATTTCTTCAAATTTTTTTCTTTTGCATTTTCCCCACTTAATCTTAACTACAACACTTAGCTGCTTGTTATTTATCTATACCACCATTCCGAGAAATAAAAAAGGGGTAGGCAAACACACTTGAATTTTTCCAAATCTTCCTATTGTGGGTCGAAACGCTGTGTTTCATTTTTCAGAGGATGATTTCTGTAAGAACACTCAGGTGTTGGCAATTGAATAGTACACTCCCACACAAATCAATAATCAATCTCTTCCCACACTGGAAATTTGAATTCCATTTAACAGCTTAAAACATTGAATTATCAAGTAGTCAATTTTCTTTCGAGCAAGCAAAAGCGATCCAGTATTGAAGCACTTGTTCAATGGGGATACATGGGGTGATATCATAGCAGGCATGTCTTTTCTTCTTTGTTAGTCTAATTATAGTTTGGTTCAATACAGCCATGATCCAAGAGAGGGCGAATTTGCCCATAATTTCTTTGAAACCTGCTGTTGCTGGAGCTGCTAAAAAGACTACTAGAGCAGTTGGCCGAGCCACCAAGAACTTGTTCAATATCATTTCAGGAAGGCAGGACACAACAGAATATGATGATGACGGAACTTACACATGACAAATCTGGTTAGTTCAACTGAAATGGTTCTACTGTGTGAATATTCCATTTGCTCAATGCACACGACCCAGGTATAGTGTAGGAGGAGGATACTGTAAATTCAACCGAAAATTATGTGAACATCTTCTGTCATGATATTTAGGCATGTCCTTGTTAAACACAACTTACTAATACTAGTATTACCTCATAAACGTGCAGTAATTGCACTTAGTTGGCATTTACAAACTCCATGCCATACAAATTGTCTTGCTGAGGACCAATTTACGTTGAAAATGATCTTGTAGTATAGAGGCGCCAGTGTTTTCTTTTGAAGCATCTCTGATATTATGTTTAAATCCCCAGTAAACTTAGAGAACATGGTATCTAAGTAACTACATTATTTAGTTGAATATTTTTTTAAAATGATCAGAATTTATAGGCTTAAACAAATTTTAATTCTTCATAAATTTTGTAAATTTTTCTTCCACTTTTGTCTTTGAATAAAACTTAGTGTGCTTTTGATCCTTACCGTTTACTTGCAATCATTAAATGAAAGTCGTTGGCTTAGTTAAACTGATACATGTATTTTTGTTTTGATCTTCAATAAAAAAAATCCATTTTGGTTTTCTATTTTATTTATGTTTTAGTCATATTTCTTTATTTATATCTTTAAAGTGATGAGTTGTTTATTAAGCAATAAAGTCAATGATTGGATGGAATTAATATGTTTTTTGAAGAAAAAAATATTCAATATGACGTAAATAATGTCATTCTCTTTCATTTAGATTTTGTATTCTTGATTTCTTTAAGTATTTCATGTTCAAAATTAATACCAAGAAGAGGATTGATGAGTAATGGTTTTATTATGTGATTCTTCATTATTTTGGGGCTTTAGTCTCAGTATTTAAAGAAAAAAATTATCCATTGTTTGTATTATTAATTATTTTTTTCTTCAAAGAAAACAACATTAGAAATATACATGTGCTAGTTTTACTCGTATTTATTTTGAATTTTACCATTGAAATGGGAAAATTTAATGATATAAGAGATGCCAACCTTAAAAAGGAAGAGAAATGACATTGTATCACAATAATTAATATTTTCTTTTAGCAAAATAATTTTTAAGAAAATATGTGTCAATTGTACAATTTTATTGACATTTTCACTTAACAAATAACAAAATATAAAATGGGGGAAAAATTATTGAGGATCAATAATAAAATATAAAAAGTTATTTAGAACCAAAAGCAAAAATATATACTTCTGTCACTTCTTGTTTGTAAAAAAAAAAAATATATTAAGAAGATTTGATACAAGTTATGAACAAATTTATATAAGAGAACAAAACAATCATCTTTAACCTAAGATCTTTTGGTAATGATTTTAATACCATTTATTGGGTTATTCGATGGAAACATCACAATTTTTTTTATCAATGAATTATAAATAAACTCATATAAGAGGAATAAACATTACTCTCTACCATAAACTTTAAGCCTTAGGAAGAAGAAAAAATTAAAATTTATTTTTAGTTATCACCAACACTATTCAACCACATGATTTGAGAAATGGCTCACCATTTAACGGATGTTATTATATGATAAAGATCAAACACAAAAGTAATTTTAAAAATATTAAATATATTAATAGAATATTTAATGAAAATGGAAAATCAGTTTGAGTGTTGAACCATAAATTCAAATATTTCCTACAAAAGATAACTCTTGTAACTTCATATTACTTACATTGTTCCTTAAAAACATGAAAAGATTTGATAACTATATCCTAAATTACAAATTTACCCCTTTCAATTCTTAATCCCAAATTTTAGTCTCTATTATTCAGATTTTGCAAAATTCGCCTTTTTTATTCAATCATAAATTTATATGCATATATTTAAATTAATTTTACATATTTCTTGATAAATATGTTAGCAATAAAGAAATAAAAATATCAAAATTGAAGTTTGAAGTGTGAATGTTAAATACTATGAAGATTACGATGCAGATTATAAAATTAGGGAACCAAAATTATGAAATAAAAGTACAGTTTAATCTAAATTTAAATAAATTATCATAAAAAAAATTCTCCTCATGAAAAGTTTTATTCTTCAAGAAACTTTAATATTTCAGCAACCATTTTTATTGTTTTTTTTTCTCAAATGCAAAATATTTACAAGTGCAGAAGGGAATAAAACTCTTCATCTTCGTTCTGAATGTTCGCAAATTGTTAAGGTTGTGAAATTGCGGTGTGTGAGGAAGATGGAGAAGGAGAAGGAGAAGCAGAAAGAATGGATATTATCAAATTCAAAGGTTTGTAAAAGGTGCAAACAGAGCTATGATCCAAATTCCAACACTTCAACCTCTTGCCGTTTCCACCCTTCTTTCTTCGTTTGTCGCCGTCACGACGATCAAAAGAGGTACCCTACCCTCTTTCCATCAAATTCTTTAATCTACCCATTTAGCTTCTCTTTTTCAGACCTTCAATTTTTATTCATAATCCTATTAAAAATTCCTTTTTTTCCCTCTTTCCTCTGAAAAAAGTGGTTAATTCTCGTTATGACCATCATGTTCTTTTATCAGTCTTTTAGGATTTTGATTTAATGTCATGTTTTGTCACCTTTTTCATGATTGCTTATTTCTCATCTTTAAATGGCATGTCATTTTTCGTTTTCTGCAACTTGTGTTCTTCTTCCCAACATAGGACATGCAGAAGCTTTTGACTTCATCGTAGTTTGAGAACAAGGCTTAAGATATTATACCTAAGTTTGTTCATTTTTTTGCTGAGAAAGAAATTACATTGAAAATACATCAATTCAGGTATCAACATGGATACTCTAGTATCTTTTGTAGATCCTTCCTCTTCCATCGGTTTAAAGATTCGACATTGCCATGGCCCCTCAAGCCCCTACCAAGTTTTCTTACCAGTTGAACAACCTCTTGAGGGTCACTTCACACTCATTTTTTACACAAAATACTACTAGAGGAGAAAAAAGATAAACTTGTTTACAAAATAGGGTTGATAACCTAGTCATGCAGTATTCACAACTTGCATAATGTTTTTAGAAGAAGAACTCTGGGCAAAGTAGTGGTTATAACTTATAAGCCACAATTTAAGCAAAACAATGTAATGGAAATTTCTGGATTTAGTAGTGGCCTGATTTTTTGAGACCATAAATTTTGAGAAGGATGGAATAGTTTCATCTGTGGTTGTTGCATTTATTTTGGTTAGAAAGAACTTTTTTTGTTTCTGGCAGTAGTATGTTGATGATGGATAGAGCTCAAGTTAGAAGAGTAGTTTTGATGAAGGATAGCCTTATCACGAGATGTAGATAGAGATAACAAAAAAGTTTTAGTCAAAACCATGAAACTTATTAAGGACTTCGGGGTAAAAGGTTTGTCTGTGAACATGATTCATAATAAACTTCTAAAGCATCACTTTATACATGTAACTGACTCCATCTAGAAAGAAAAGGCCTAGTTGTTCTTGTATTGTTGTTGTACAAAGGCTTTAAGATTTCATTTAGCTGTAAGAAACTAAGAATGTTTAGTTCACTACTTTCCTAGTTTCCTTCTTTTATTACAATTTACAACAGTCAATACTGAGTTTGACTCAAACCTTCCAACATTGAGAATGTTTCTGATGTATCTTCCTTTCTTGATTATTTCTAAAACTTTCACCAGATTGGTATATTCACTAACCAAAAGTCATGGCAAGTTTTCTGACAAAAGGGATAATCTGTCCCAGAACATAGCCATTGTGTAACAAATTCTTGGATCCTGTTTGTTGTTGGAGTTCCAAGGGCTGTCTGGGTAAGGTGTTTCTTTAGTAGTCAAAATCTGTTGATCTCCACAAATTTCCCACTTATAACCTCAAATTTCTACTAGGACACAGGAGGATTCACATGTCAGACATGCCATTCACAGTACAACTTTTTATGGTAATTTGCAAACCACACTTAACAGGATGAAGTTTTGTAAATGTTTGTACTTTCTCTTGTTCCAAAGGCTGGAGTTTTGTTACTCGTTCATTTTGTTTATCATATTCTCATTTGAGTGTTTAAGCTCTGGCACTTAAAAATCAGGATTGTGGGTAGAGAAATAAAATATTCTAAATCTTGCAGCAAAATAATCTTAAAGGACAACTAAAATTGAAAGATTTTTACGTGTAATTTACAGAGGTAATATAAATGAGGAACTGTGGATATTATTGATGTTGTTTTTTTCATCAAAGGCAATGGGATAGACAGCCTGCTACGTTTTAAGCTGACCAAACACGGTAAGAAAATCATTAAATAAAAACTAGTTTTAAAGACTAAAAAATTATTGGTATCTAAATTAGTTTCTATTATTAATAAATAATTTCTAAATTGGTATCTAATTAGATACCAACTTTAGAATCTAAATAATTGGTTGCTAAAACTTAGGTAACTAATTAGATATCAATTCAGAAACTATTTATCAATAATAGAAACTAATTTAGATACCATTAATCTTTTTAGTCTCTAAAATAGTATCTAATTTAGTCACTATAGAAACTAATAATTTATTGTCTCTAAAATTGATTTCTATTTAATGATTTTCTAGTAGTGAGATCTTAGACTTGAGTTCACCTTATCAGTGAATGTGAATGCCAGGCTGTTGACCTGGACATTTATATATATTTTCATGTTCAAATATCAATCCATTCCCATATTCTGTGATTTATTTTTTTGTTAATTATGAAGGTACTATGAATTGGGCCCAGATGATCCACCTTATGCTGCAAAGTTCTATGACTGTTGTGGGGCTGAAGACCCTGAAGCTTCTGGTTGCACAACCAGTTTTCATGTCTCTTATGATGAAGAGTGATGTAATTTCTCACTCTTATAAGTTAGTATTGGATAATCTACTATCATACTTGTCTCTTTTTTACCATTGTATTTTTCCAGATTCTTCATCTGTACTTTTTGGTATGAAACAAACTGAGTCTGATGATAATCTTTTCTTCATTTCTAATTTTTGATCTGCATAACTGCTGCATGCATTCCTTGTAATCATTTTCAAATTACTTTTGACCATCACTAGTGGCCTCCTTTCATGGGATAATTGGGACCTCACAAAGTGACTTGCCTTACCTTTTGGGACTTTTTTAAATTTTTTTTATGGTAGTCTACAATTTTTTTTGAATAAATTACACTTGCCTTTTTTTTGTCCTTTTTTCTTATTTAGTTTGATATTTCTTACTTGTTTTAGTATTACATTGACAAAATATATATATATATATATATATATATATAAATATGTATGTATGTATATAAATGTATGTATGTGTGTAAAAACCTTAGTTGTTTGGAAAATATTATAATTGGAAATCTTTTAATGCTACGATTGGATTAGATAGGGAATTTGAGAGGGAAAAAGATGTTTGAATTAAAAAAAATAGAAAGTGAAAAAAAATGAAGAAAAAGATTATAAAAGTTTGTAAATAATTTGATTGATATAATAAATTATAAAAAGTTATAAAATAATATATTTTACAAAATGATCAAATTATTCTTATTATTAGTTAATTTTAATGAAAAAACTTTAATTTTATTATTAATATTATTTACTTTTATTACAAATATTATTATTATATAAAAAATATTAATTATTTAATATTTTTTTTATTAATATTTCAATATTATTATTATTATATATAACTTTATTTTATTATTCTATTATGTTATATAATAATCAATTATATTAATTGATTATATTTATGTATTCCTTCATGGCATATCATGTTTCTTGAAACAAACATAGCATTTGATGTTATAAACATAAAAAAACAATGAGGATTATGTGCAAGCAATCCCAGAAATCCGCAGGAAGTATCATTGTAAAAATATTAGTTTCTATAATTTAGTTTTCTCTATTCCTGTCTTATTATAACATGATATGATTTGTTTTAAACATGATATATGATTTATATAATCTATTATATCTATATATTTTCTCTGTTATCTGTTTCTCTCTCCACAGGCCATGTAGATGCCAACTACCATTTTTCTTGCAGTCAAATGCTAGAGGACCCCATCTACACTGTTAGGTCTTCTGCTTCTTTGAGTTTCTTTAATGACATGGTTTAAACTTGATGCTACCAAAATTATAAAAAAAGCCTAAAAATGCAGGGAACTATTTTAAGTAATCATCAATAATAGCAGAAAACTTCATGGGTCAATAATGCAGGAAACTGTTTACTATCTTTATTTTGAACTTGGCTAGCATTCATTTCTATAGAACTACTCATAAAAATGTGTTGGTAATTGAAATTTACATCTTAAGTGATCTATGATTGCAAATCTCATCTTATTATTCATAATTATAAAAATGAAAAAAATATTTTTTTTAGTATTTAATTAAATACAATCTTTCAAATTGATTTAAAAATCAATGAACATATATGTATATTTGAATGTGTAAGATAATTCATGATCTATTTCAAATAAAAGTACATTTACTTTAAGTGCACTCAAACCACTGTCACATGAAGCAGTCTACTTTTAGCCTCAAGACTTTTTGGTTTTTCCATCTGGGAAAAGTTATTGTATATTATGACAATGTGTGTATCTATATATCCTAATCATTTTCTATGTTACATTACACAGTTAGAATCTATTAACTTTTTCTCATCAATTGAAAAATTTGAAGTCACAAAGTCTATCAGTAGGGAATAATAATGGTGGAAACATGCTGTGATTTCTGACTGAAGAGGTGGAGATCATGGTAAGAAAAATCTTCAAAATTGTGATTTGATTTGAAGGAGTAGATTCTTGACATTTCACATAACTAATCTTAATCTATTTTGCATCATTTTTCACTTTTTATCACTATCATAAGTTCACAACCAAACCCTTGAGTTATGTCTGCATAATTGAGAATTCACTGTGAGGAATTTCAGTTCACACAGAACTTCAAGACCCAATAAATAAAGAACAACATGAAAACCCCAACTACTATTCAAATGCATGGAATTTTGACAACTACCAAAGTGAATTTTTTGTTCTGAAAATTTGTGATGAAAGCAGGAAGAATAAAAGAGGAACTGGTCTGACATTTTGCATGTTACAAAATGATTATTAATGAAAGGAACTGCAGTTGCAGAAAAACAACCAACGAACGTGTTTGTTTGTCATGAGTGGCGTTGGCGTGGTGTATTTAATTAAAGTGAAAATGAGGGTTGTTTGGGATGGTGGCAAAAGAAACAATATTGAGTATTCTGTGGTTGATTAATTCATGAAAAAAAAAGGATTTGGGTGGGAGAAACCAAACAAAGAATATTAGTTATAGAACATGCTCCCCCACCTCAGAATGATGATGTTACATGTTTGCTGTCTGTCTTTGTGCCTATCTGAATCTCCAATCTCCAATGGCCAATAACAAAACTCATCAATTTTTCCCATTTTTATTTTTGATTCCTCTTCCCATGTGCATGCCAGTTGTCTCAAACTCCCCAGCTTTCTATCTATGCTATTACCTTCTCACACACTACACATACTGTATAATTAGGGTCAAATATTTATACTTTATGCAAAATTTGACATGTGATTCAGTTAAAATATACTATTCATGGGATTTGTATGATATTTATCAGAAAAAAAGTGCAATTTTTTTTTACATTTTGGGTAAAAAAATCATTTTATAAAAGTTGGTAAATCTTACATCATCTGGATGACTTTATCACTAAAAAAAATCATTAAATAGAAACCAATTTTAGAGATAAAAAATAATTAGTTGTTATAGTGATTAAATTAGAGATATTTTAAAGACTAAAAAAATTATTGGTTTCTAAGTTTTTATTGTTGATAAATAGTTTTTAAATTGTTATCTAATTAGCTACCAATGTTTTAACTATCAATTATTTAGATTCTAAATTTGGTAGCAAAAATCTTGGTAGCTAATTAAATACCAATTTAGAAACTATTTATCAATAATATAAACTAATTTAGAAACCAAAATTTTTTTTAGTCACTAAAATGGTCTCTAATTTAGTCACTATAGTAACTAATTATTTGTAGTCTCTAAAATTAGTTTTTATTTAATGATTTTCTTGTAGTGAATAGTGAAAATCGTATCCTATCGATATGTTTTAGGTGGGAAAAGACTTCATGTAGAAGTCGTATCCCACCAGTATGATTTTTGTCGATCTTGTTGAATAGAAGTCATATGACATTCTGACAACTTTGAGTAAATCTAAAATAAACTTTAAATGAAGTCATATATGACATGTACGACTTTTGTGTAAATAATACAATTGAAGTTGTTTCACTTTTTACGACTTCAATTATATTATTTTACATTAAAGTCATACATATGACTTTCACTCGAAAGTCGTCCAAAAAGATGTACAACTTACTCAATTTCATAATTTTTTTTACTAAAAATCGTAATTTATTGAAAAAAAATTGCAATACTTTCTTGCAACAAGGAGAACTTTTTCAATGTTAATGATGTCTAACTAGACTGCAACAAATAGTTGTTGTATTCTTAGATTTATGACATTTTAATTATAGTGTTTAAATAATAATGCGTTGCTTTTATGGTTTATGAAGAGAGAAGTTACTGCATAACGCAATTAACATTATTGGTTGAGACATGTCATGTGAGTGATCATGTGGATGGTATACAAACAATGACTACTAACCTAATATCAATATTTATTTTGTCACCAGTCAATCCCTAATAAATTTTTGTGCCCTGTTCTTACCAAATCTATTCAAATTAATTCATCAAGTTCAAATATTATAACTATTTTTAACGAAACAAATAATGTTTTGGATAATATTTAATTTGTTTTGGATTAATTAGTTAATCTGTTACAGTGATTGCTATAAAGTTGAGTGAAGATGGGGTTAAACCTAAACCAGTGTTTAAGTTGAGTAAACAATATTCAACCAAACATGATGCTGCTATTTTGTCAGATTTGCTACAGAATCCCAACAACTAATTAGCATGTTTTTTGCATTTTCTTAAAAAAAATGAATGTTTGTGTAAATTGTGAGTTGACCCAAAGCTTAATCTGAAGTTGCACTCAAAATGGACATGTTTGGGATGCATGCTTATGTGTAAAGTCAAACATGCTTCTCCATCTCCTCAAAGTTTCCACACACACCAAAAACAAAAACAAAAAATTGAGTATTTTTCATGTATTATATATAAACAAAAAAATTGTGTATTTTTCATGTATTATATATAATGTTGATTATTAATTCAAATTTCATTAGTCTTAAATATTGATTATTAATTCAGATTTTATTATTTTTAAATTATTTATCATTAATATTATATTAATGGTCAGTTTGAAGGAGGTTAGTATTCCTATTTTATAGCTTTCAGTATATATAATTTTATTATATATATTATTGAAGTAAATCAATATGAATGTATCAGTTCAACAATTTTACAAATTCGTACAATTACTTTCAATCAGTTAGATTAAAATTTATTTCTTAATATGATATTAGAGTCATTTAGAGTTTATCCTAACAAGATTTTATTAGATGGTCTTTCACTATAATATATAGTATCACGTATGGGTTGACAAGTCTCGACATGAAAAAATATGTTAAATACTACTAGTAGAGATAATATATTTTATAGTATATAACAAACCTTATTTTATATATGAACAATTTATACGACTGAAATACTAAGAAAATGTCATTACCAAATTGTGTATAAACAGTAACTAAATAAAAATTATGACCTTTAATTTAATATAGTCATAATTTTTTTTTCATATAAAAAACGTATTATTGGAATCATCACCGACAAAATGAAAAAAAGAAAAGTAATTTCTAACGAAATAATGAGGAATTGGATATATAAATATGTGGAGTGAAGTTAGCATGATGAGTGATTCAATTTAAAGTTGTACCTAATTTTTTGATTTTAAAAATGAGAAATTGAAATGAGTTTTGGCAGATCCACAAGATAGATAGATGGATAAAGGATTGTTGGTTGCTAGTCAGTTTCTTACCCTCCATACCAAAGTTCATCTCATGCCAACCTTTTTTTTTATATAAAATAATAAAAAATTACAACTTTATATAAAAAAAATTATAACTTTATATCAAAAATTATAACTTTATATAAAAAAATTATAACTTTATATCAAAAATTAATTTTTTAATACAATCATTAAATTATAATATTACTATTGTTGTTAGAGATCTCGAATAGAGATGAAAATAATTCATTGTATATAAGTGGGTGCAAACCTCAACCTCATGAACCGATTTTATGGGATTGGGGTTGAATTAGACTTAATTCCACTTCGTAATATGATATCAAAGCATTTCGAGCCTATTATTATCTATATTAAAGCAGCTATTTTTTTAACTTATTTATCACTCAAAAAATTAATCTAATTGATTACAAAACCCCATTTTGTCACTTATATCTACATTCAATATATTATCATATTCAAAAGATAGTAATCATTATGTTCCCTTTTTAGTGATAACATTTTTGACAAAAAAAAAAACTGTTTTTATGTGTTATTTTTTAAATATAAAAATAGAAAAATAGTTATGATAACCTTGAGAGAAAATGTAATGATATATAATATTTATTAAAATAGTAAAAAATCATTTATGTTGGTCAAAACTCAGAGTTTTAAACCAGAAAAAAATAAGTTTTTAAAAAATGAAAAATAAAGAGAGAATAAAAACATTACTTTTTTTAATATCAAATTTAATTTATTAACTACTTTTTTTAAGATACACTAGCAACTTGATTGAGTGGAACAAGATAGAATCCACATTAAGATGTTAATATTCTCTCATCATTGATGGTGATACACATGGACTCTAGGAGCTAACAAACACTTATATATATGTCATCATAATAGACCAAAGTTTTTCTTATAATAGTATTTTTTTTACAAATTATTTATTATCCAAAGTAATTATTAAAGTACACATATTATTCTTTTTAAGATTTATTTTATATATAATCAGACTAATTTAACAATGCTTAATCTCTATTTAAGAACTGTTTTAGAATTTAATAACCTCAAAATTAAGTGCAAAAACCATTAATCTCTTTACAAGTTCAACATCATTAATTTGAAAAAGAAAAATGTTATTTCAATTTTTTTTTTTAATTCTCAAACATATTAGTCAAGATCGAACAACGGAATACAAGTCTAATGCCCGGTCAAAGTCGACCGATATCACCATACTTTAAGAAGATTAGCAAGACTAATCAACTAAACATTAAGTAATATTTTTTTAACTACATTTCATATCTTTAATCCGATCCAATAACAAAGTATCCATGATAACTATAGAAATAGACACAAATTTCAAGAATTAGGTACATCGCCATTATACACTCATAATTATACATTGAATACAACAAGTACCGAAATTTGACTTAACATCGAAGTACCTTTTATAAGTACCATCAAACTTGTAATTCACGAGAATGAAAAGTAGCAAAACAAGATAAATACGCGGAGTTCATACGAAAAAAGAAAAAACAAATGAACGACTGAAAAAGAAGAATAATCATTTTCTTAATTTCAATCCGTTTAAGAATATTATACAACATTATTTAGAAAAAAAATCTAATTGAATTTTGAATTTTAGGAATTATTTTAAAATTGTAATGAAAAGTGAGTGAGTAGCATAGGTGTTTTTTTTGCTTTTACCTCTGACAAAGTTACTGATAAAGAGAGTTCATAATGGTAATAGTTGCAGTAACAGGAACTGCATCCCACATCAGAAGAAGAGATGAGAGAGGAAAAAACGGTTAACAATAAATGAATGAATGAGAGAGAGAGAGAGAGAGAAAAGAGAGTGTGTGTGTGTGGACACTCTGGACTAAAGAGAAGCATCTCAAATAATTTGGTTTCTGCTCTGTAAATTCCCTCTGCATCTTCTCCTCACTCTCTCTCACTCACCAACTCAAACTCTTCAACTCACACTCAACAAACATTATTTCTTCTTTTTCCTCTTTCCTACAATGTCAGAAATCTGCCATTTTTAGCTCTGCAAACGCACCCCTTTTGCCTTTTCTTCTCACTCACACAACTGCCGCCATCATGGCTTCAAAATCAAGGTCAGCTCAACTTTCTGGGTTCTCACTACAAAGATCTGGTTTTCAGCTCTGTTTTCTTTTTTTTCAGCTCTGTTTTTTTTTTTTTTTGTCAAGTGTGATTGCTGTCTGCTTTATGAGGTTTGATCTGGTAATTATGACTTGCAATTATGGGGTTTTCTCCATTTTTTCTCTCTGACTTTCATTTTTGCAGTGTTCATCTCATGGAATTTCAGTGTTTTTCTATGAACTCTGTGTCTGCAGTTCGAAGTTGGGTTTCACTTCTTTTTCGCTGCTGCTTCTTGTTTTGGCTCCATTTTGTACAATTGTGTTGGTTCAGGGTTATTGCACATCATTGTTTGTGTCACTACCTCTGTTCTCGCCTTAATCTTTGTTTTTTCATGGAGTTTGGCTTGGCACTGATTCTGGATGCTGAATTTGGCGTGCGAGTTGCTTTATTATTGCGTGGATAGTTAGATCCATCTATTTGATTGGATGCACCCACATGATTATGCTTATTTTATCTTTGTTCTGCATGTCCCATTGAAAGCATTATTGATCTGGTGTTTTCATTGTGAATTCGTAGACCCAATCTATCTGAAAATCCCAGCAAAGGATCAATGGCAGCTCCTAGAATCAGTAAAGCTAGCAAAGTGGTGTCTAAATCAGAATCTGAGTCACCATCCCCTTTGCAAAATTCGCGACTTTCTGTGGAACGATCTCCACGATCTGTTAATTCAAAGCCAACGATTGAGCGGAAATCACCACGACCCTCTGCCACCCCACCTGATGTAAGTTCCAGATTGCACTTATGTTATGGTTCTTTCTTCGAGACTTCGATCATATTACTAAATGGTTGCATGTGAACTGCGTTCTTTGTTTTCGTTTCAAATTTTTTTAAGAAGCAATTGAACTTCCTAACATCTCAATTTGCGTTGCATATTTTTGCTCGAGGATGCATTTCAATTCGCCCTGTTTTTTGTTGGAAAATGATGGAGATGTTTCTTCCATTATTCCTTAAAATTGATTAAGAAAAGTATTTTACTTAATCCAGATTTCCTTTTGAGAGTATCTGCACTCTGATCTGTGCTTGTGTATCCTTGGTCTGTCAGAAACAACCCCCCAGAGCTGCAAAGGGTTCAGAGTTGCAGAACCAATTGAATCTTGCTCAAGAAGACCTAAAGAAAGCAAAGGAGCTGCTCATTCAAGCTGAGAAGGAGAAGCTAAAAGCAATTGATGAGTTGAAAGAGGCACAGAGAGTGGCTGAGGATGCAAATGACAAACTCAGGGAAGCATTGGTGGCTCAAAAACGTGCTGAGGAGAATTCTGAGATTGAGAGATTCCGAGCTGTGGAATTGGAGCAGGCTGGTATTGAAAGTGTGAAGAAAAAGGAAGAAGAATGGCAGAACGAGATTGAAAGTGTCAAGAACCAACATGCTTTGGACATGGCTGCTCTTCTCTCCACCACGCAGGAGCTTCAGCGGGTTAAACAAGAACTTGCCATGACTTGTGATGCAAAGAACCAGGCATTGAATCATGCTGATGATGCAACTAAAATTGCCGAGATTCAGGCAGAGAAAGCAGAGTTTTTATCAGCTGAATTGATGCGATTGAAGACCTTACTAGATGCAAAACTCGAAACGGAGGGTGGTGAAAATCAGGTTATATCGAAACTAAAAACAGAGATATCAGCTCTCAATGATGAACTTGAAAAAGCAAAGGGTTATAGCGATAAGTTGTCAGAGAAAGAAACTTTTATTGAACAGCTTAATGTGGAGCTTGAAGCTTCAAAAATGGCTGAATCTTATGCCCGTAGCCTGCTAGAGGAGTGGAATAAGAAGGTTGAGGAACTGGAAATGAGAATTGAAGAAGCAAACAAACTGGAGAGATCAGCATCAGAGTCTTTGGAATCTGTAATGAAACAGCTAGAAGGAAGCAATGATTTGTTGCATGAAGCAGAATCTGAAGTTACTACTCTTAAAGAGAAGGTAGGATTATTAGAAATGACAATTGGGAGACAGAGAGCTGATGTTGAGGATTCAGAACGCCAACTTCGCACGGCCAAGGAAGAAAGTCTTGAAAAGTCAAAGGAAGTTGAGGCTCTGAAGTCTGAAATTGAGAAGGTTAACGAAGAGAAAGCCCAGGCTTTGAACGATGAAAAGCTTGCTGCTTCTAGTGTGCAGACCTTATTAGAAGAGAAAAACAAACTTATCAGTGAATTGGAGAATTCTAGAGATGAAGAAGAAAAGAGTAAAAAGGCAATGGAAAGCTTAGCTTCTGCATTACATGAAGTATCTGCAGAAGCCAGAGAAGCTAAGGAAAATCTACTAAACACCCAAGCTGAACGTGAAAGCTATGAGGCTCAGATTGAAGATTTGAAGTTAGTATTAAAAGCCACCAATGAAAAATACGAGTCCATGCTTGATGAGGCACGACATGAGATTGATGTTCTTGTATGTAGTATTGAAAATTCCAAGAGTGTCTTTGAGAACTCCAAGGTTGAGTGGGAGCAGAGAGAGCTTCATCTGGTCAGCTGCATAAAGAAAAATGAAGAAGAGAAGGTATCTCTAGAAAAAGAAATAAAAAGATTGCTTTACTTGCTTAAAGAAACCGAAGAAGAAGCTAATATCAACAGGGAGGAAGAAGCCCAGTTGAAGGAAAATTTGAAGGAAGTTGAGGCTGAGGCAATTCAGCTGCAGGAAGCTCTGAAGGAATCAACAGCTGAGAACATGAAATTGAAGGAGAATTTATTGGATAAAGAAAATGAGTTGCAGAGTATGTTTGAAGAAAATGATGAACTTCGGATCAGGGAATCTGAATCTATCAAGAAGGTGGAGGAGTTATCCAAGTTGTTGGAAGAAGCTACAACCATAAACCACCCTGAGGAAAATGGGGATCTCACTGACAGTGAGAAAGACTATGATTTGCTTCCTAAAGTAGTTGAATTTTCTGAAGAGAATGGACATGTAGGAGAGGACATTTCAAAGGTAGAGCTGCCATTGAATCAGGAGGAACTCCAACAAAACACAGCAGAAGAAAGCATTCTGTCGAACGACAAGGCTGCAAATATTGCAGCTCCCAAACCTGAGGAAGTGAGTGAAAAAGTGAAGGAAGAAGAGACCAAAGAAAAGGAGGATTCAGTAGAAGTTGAATTTAAAATGTGGGAGAGCTGCAAGATAGAGAAAAAGGAGTTCTCTCCGGAGAGAGAAGCAGAACCTGAATCACTTGAAGAGGAAGTTGACTCAAAGCTAGAACCTGAATCACTTGAGAGCTTTGATAAGATAAATGGAAATGCTGTAACAGAGAACATTGATGAACCAAAACAACAACAATTGAAGAAGAAGAAAAAGCCTTTACTTGGCAAGTTTGGAAGCCTGCTCAAGAAAAAGGGTGCTGCTGGGAACCAGAAATAGAACACTATTCAACAATGGTATTGAACATTCAGTTGTTTGAACATGTTTGTATGATTTTTGCTTCTCAGAATAGAATTTTTATGGGATCACGAGGCTTGTAATATTGTTTAGGATTTTTCAGTGTTTCTTCTTTTGGATTGTGGTTCTCCATGTTAGTGACAAATTGTATGTTATGAACACCCCTTCTTCTCTTTTCCTCCCACTTCTGTTCCTACCTTGCCAATGTTTCTATGGCAAGTTGGATTGTATTTTTACATCATCCCAAATTCAAATCAAAGTTCACAAAGTTTGATATTTCCTTTTTTGTGTTCTTTCCATTTCTTTCCCAAACATTCAACTTGTAATTGATTTTCTTCTTCAAAAACTTTTGATTGATTTTACCAATACACTTACATTTATAGAATTTGATATTTCCACTTTAACAATGTGTTGGTTGTGGTTGCCTTTCTTGTTACTCATGAAATGTTTTTCTTAGATAAATAATAAAATGCAAAAATTAAAAATTAAAATAAACATATATGGATATCACACTTCTGTTAAGGAGTGAGATTTAAGCCTAACTCAACCTCAATAAACCAGTTCATAGGGTAAGGGTTGCACCCACCTTATATACGATGAAATGTTCTAATCTCTAGTCGATGTGAGATTTCCAACAATTTCTCTAATTAAAACACAAAAAATAAAGAAATGAAGGTTTCAAAATCAAATATTCTACTCATTAAAATTTCCTTTACAAATTCTTAATAAAAACCATATAAAAGAGTTGTTTAAAAAAAGTAAACTAACAAAAGAAATTAAACCAAATTAAAGTGTTTATTGTATAGAGATTAAATTATGTGATTAGAAAGAAAAGTCAAAATTTGAAAGTCAAACAAATTATTATTTTATGCAAAGTTAAGAAACTCGACTTCTTTGAAATAAAGATATAAATGGATTAAGAGTTTTAATTTTAAGAGGTGCATTTATAAAAAAATTCTCAAATAATAGTATCAAAACACATATAAAATTTATTTGTAAACATTCTATGGATAAATTAATTTGGAGACTTAGGGATTGAAAAACGTAGAATTCAAATTCATAAACACAACATAAACTAAAAATAAAAAATGGAAAATGATGAAAACGTCCATTTTCATATTTAAGAACTAAACACATTTTCAATTAATTAATAGGACTAAACAAGTCCTCATTTAATTAATTAAACCAACTATACTAATAAAATAATAATATCATTCAATGTAATTTATAATTAATTATCAAATCAATATTAAATTGATTTCTAAAACACAAATTGTGATCCCAATGTGAAAAATCAATTTTAGAGAAAAGAAAAACAAATTCCAAATGTTCAATGATCACTGCAAAACTCAATTGTGCTTGTTTAATCTTAATTATGTGAATTTTTTCTACAAAATCTGTTCTCCATTGATGAAGAAAAAAAAAAACAAAAGTGAATGAAGAAAGGAAAAGACAATTTTATAAATTGAGTAAAAGAGATTAATAAATCATTCCTAAAATTACGAAACTAAAAACTAATAATTTCAATGAAGAGATGAAGAGCACATTTAATATATATATATATATATATATATATATATATATATATATATATATATATATATATATATATATATATTTATATATAAAAAAAA
>Ga0123342_1000847_pt1 | contig 50365 bp, 27 predicted proteins | sample Turbeawhitnodule_FD_89960 | JGI IMG/M metagenome (GOLD analysis project Ga0123342, IMG submission 89960) | Root nodule microbial communities of legume samples collected from Mexico - Turtle bean Mexico white nodule | ecosystem: Host-associated > Plants > Roots > Nodule | place: Mexico: Nepantla...
GGGCTTGGACTTTGGGCTTGGGCCTCATCTTTATTTTATGTCTTCTTTTAATTTTGAGAAGACTAGAAGGAAGAACTTCAAATGTGAGGGTGGATGTCCTCTTCCTCCATTAATAAAAGCCTCATTTACTTGATTCTCATCACTTGTTCTTACTTTGTGTATGACTTATCTGCTTTCTTTGTATAGTTCTTAACTTGTGCCTGACCCCTACTACATTATCTTCTTGGTGTAGGTTCAAAAATGGACAAGCAACGCAGGTTGAGGCTTGCTCAAATTCTGAAGTCCAAGGGCGGGGCTTCCTCTCAAAGGGTTGGAGATTCCACACCTCCAACTTCTACGACCGCCCCTGCTTCCCCCATCCCTTGCCTTCAACACCTTCCAACGCCATCAACTCCACCAACACAACTCTCTCCCGATCAACTTCCAAACTCACCTCCTCTCGTCACGGCCATGCCCCTTGCGCTGGTCGAAGCTGCTACTTCATCAGCCCCCCTTGACAAAGGAAATGAGGTAGTGGTGGTGCCCTCCGACGACGATGAAGACTCCGCTGAGGGACAAGTCTTCAAGCGACAAAGGACAACCCAGCATGCCCCTCAGACAGTCGCCTCTGCCACTTCCTTCTCACATGGGGCCGACTCTCTTAGGGAGAACCCTCCAAGTGCCAACTCACTCCCTCAACCAATGACCTTGGAGGGTGGGACTGGGCCCGAGCCCACTTCTGTTCCACCACCTGCCCCAGAGCTCCCCCTCCCAATGCAAGATTCGCTGAGGGGTTTCCTGGATAGGACGTTCCCGCGCGGCCAGGCTGAAGAGCCTCAGAAGGAAAACCTTTACTATGACATGGGCACCTTCATGTCGTGTGCCCACACCTGGCATGCGCAGGCCAGGGCCAAAGCGGTCGAGGCTTCTGCTTTCCAAACGCTGGAGAAAGAGGTCCCCTCTTTGAAAGAGGAGAAGGAGAAGTTGGCCACCCACTAGGGGCGTCAAGAGGATGCCTACAAGACTTCTCTGAGGGTGGCGCAGAAGACGAAGGAGGAGGCCAATAAACGGTTGCATGAGGTGTCGTAAGCCAATGTTGAGCTTCTCAATCAGGTGGTGTCCCTGCGAGTAAAAATCATCAATCTTGAGGAGGCAGCCAAGACCTCTGAGGCGCAGCAGAAGAAACTTGAGAACCAGTGCATTGATCGGGAGCAAACACTGGGGAAAATCGAAGCTGCGCTCGAGGAAAAGACTAGTGAATGCTCCCGGCTAGCCGCCGAGAACGCCACCCTCCAAGCCAAAGTCTAAGAATTGATGGCTGCTTTGACCTCCAAAGAACAAGAGATGACCACTCAGGCAGCAAACTTCAAGGCTGCAGAGGAAAAGCTGAACGAGGAGGCTGCCACTGGATTCGCCGATGGGTTTGCAGAGGCTCTTGTCCAAGCGGTTTGTGCCAACCCTGACATCGACGTCTCTGTGTGCAGCCCTCTGAATGAAGAGGTTGACGGAAAAATTGTGCCTTTGGAGGCCTTTGAGGAATAGCCTCTTTTTGTAATAGCAACAAACATTATTTGTACTTATTTGTAATTATAACTCTTGATTTTGCTTGAATGCTTATTCAAACTTGTCTTTACATACTTGTGTACTTTTAGCTTCTCTTGCTTTTTCATCCGCTCCTGCTTTCTTTACTATCTGGAATGCGTTATCACCCCTACATTTCTTCAACGCTTTGATTATGGCTCTTTAGGTAGCATGCGACCTTCTCTCTTACTCTTCCCTTCTGAGTTGCGATGCATACTCTCCCCCGATCTTTCACTTAGACTCCACTTGGCCTCGTCATTGCCCAAAGGCAAAGGAGGATTTGATCTCTTCTATGGCCTCAACATCGCTCAAAGGCGCAGAGGGCGTATCTGTTCATATGAGGCCTCGACGTCGCTCGAGGGCGAGAGATGACTTTATCTGTTTCTCTCTAGTGCCTCAACGTCGCTCGAGGGCGAGGATGACTTTATCTGTTTATCTCTGGTGCCTCAATGTCGCTCGAGGGCGAGGATGACTTATCTGTTCTATGGCCTCAACATCGCTCAAAGGCGCAGAGGGCTTATCTCACCTGCATTGGGTGTCCACGCTCGAGGAGAGACCTGCTCTGGGTGTCCTCAGCGTGTCTAAACACCTGTGACAAAAGTCACGCTTTGGCGCCCACGTCCATGAAGAAACCTATACAATAGCGTTGTATCATCCATGAGGTGTCTAAAACACCAAGGCAACTTAGCCCTTATCTCTTTGCGCTTGGTGTTCACGCCCGAGGAGAGGCCTGCTGTAGCAGCGCCGTATCGTTCTCAGGGTGTCTGAAAACACCAAGGCGACTTGGTTCTCCACTGCTCCAAAACTTCTTGCTGTCTGATGCCCACGCTCGAAGGAAACGCCCCATGCCCCTTCCTTGCGAGGTGTCTAAACATCAGACACTGGGGCTAGCTATTCATACTTGAGGAGGGGGCGTCTCGAAGGAATCCCTTAACCTCTGCTCAGGGACTAGGCACCCGGATTTCAACTCATGTCTAACATCTGACACCGGGGCTAACTATTCATACCTGAGGAGGGGGCGTCCCGAAGGAATCCCTTAACCCCTGCTCAAGGACTAGGCGCCCGGATTTCAACTTATATTAAACATACCTGTTATCTCTGATCCCTGCATGCGGGTATGTACTCCCTTTACTTGCTCTGATTTCGACGCTAGCTCTCTTATCTGGCGACGCCTTATCTTGACAACGCCTCTTCTTGGCGGATGCTTGTCTGGGCGACGACTTATTTTGGTGACGCCTCTTCTTGGTGACTCCTTGCCTGGGCGACGCCTTTTCTCGACGATTCCTTGTCTTTGTCTTTTGTTTCTTAATCCTTGCTCTTATATCGCGTGGGAGGGAAAAACTGAAACAAAGTTTTACTTGATTTTTCTTTTTTACTGGGGTGACCTTATTAAAAAACCCCCGAAAGGGAAAAAGAGCGTCCCCTTTACAACTGTGTTTTTCATACTGACTTGTAACTAAAGAGGGCTCTAAACTACACGTGCTTCCCTAGGCATCGCCCTTTGTACTAGAGGGGCGCTCCCATACCCTAAGTACCCCCTCTTCGTCTTTAAACTATTCTCATAGCATCTTCGGGCTTCTTCCTGATCAGACTTGATCACAAACATCTTGTCGCTTAAATCTGACAACTTCATCTTCATATGGTGAGTGGAGGACACTGCCCTTAGCCTATTCAGTGCTGGTCTGCCCAACAAGATGTTGTAGGCTGAATTGGCGTTTACAACTAAGTACCGAATACTCTCGGTACGTGACGCCGCTCCATCGGTAAACGTTGTCCTCAACTCTAGATAGCCACGCACCTCTACTGGGTTGTTTGTGAATCCATACAAGCATCCGGTGTAGGGTCTCAATAAATCAGGGGATAACTGTAGCTTGTTGTAGGTCGACCAAAACATGACATCAGCGGAACTACCCTGGTCGACGAGAGCCCTATGTACTTTCCTTCCAGCTGTGACGACCGAAATGACCACGGGATCATTGTCATGTGGGACGACATCCCGTAGGTCAGCCCTTGTGAAAACGAGGCCTGACTCCCATGGGTCATCCGAAAATTCCTTAGCGCCCAAATTCACTAACCTCACATATCTCTTACGCTGGGAGGCAGTGGACCCTCCTCCAGAAAAGCCACCAGAAAGGGTGTGCACTTCTCCATGGACCGGTATCTCGTGTGCTTGATTTTCCTCAGGCACTGTTAGAGCTGTGGTCTCAACAACATGAAGAGCTTGCACCTTACGGCATCGGAGCCGCCAACCAGCATCATCTGCGTGTGGAACGCAGTGAGATGTGCCTCAGGGTCCTCCATCCCTGTGAACGTTACCTTGGGCCCCGTGAATGTGTTGGGGATCATTGTCTCCAAAATCGTCTGTGAGAACGGCGTCGAGAATTCTCTTTGTGGAGTGACAAGCTCAGGCTCGTCTACATCGCGCCATCCACGGCGCAGCTCCTCGTTTGTGCGGTGGAGCTCATCATTTCTCGTCTGAGATGCCACGAGCTCCGCTTGCATGCGCTCTTGCTCCACTCTTGACGCTGTCATTGCCTCTTGCAATCCCTGCATCATACCCGTGAGCTGTTGCATGGTCATCTCTTCACTCCTAGCGCGTGCGGGTCTCATTTTTGTGGCTTATGGAAACCTTCCCGACTGTCGTGCAACTTGAGTGCTGGAACTAGTGAACTGTACATTTGATGGGACTGATGTTTTAAATTGGGCCCCACGGTGGGTGCCAAATGTTCTGGCCGGTTGATCGGATGCGTCTTTGTGCGTGGCTTGTCCTCGCGAGCTAGGACACCTTCGCTCCGCTCCGTCTGTGAGTACTTGAAAAGAAGTGGACAAAGGGGCGCCCTTGTGGCCGTTTGCACTCCGACGATCAAGTCAGCTAGCGAGAAACATCAAAGGGACGCACCTCCGTATCGGAACATCGTAACTGGATGTTCTGAAGGTGGTCCAAAAACTGGGTAACTGAACAACTGGTGTTTTCTGCCCTAACTGCCTGTGCGTACAGTGGGTGCGCCAACCAGACAACTAAGGTTTCTCTGTGTGTGTAAAACTGTGAGGATTAGGTCCAAAGCTCGGATCCCTGTCTCAAACGTCTAAAGCCCCTTTTAAACACCTCCAGCATTTAAAGCGTCTTAAAGCGCATTTAAAGCGTATAAAAACGTTCAACGCGTTTAAAACGTTTAAAACATTTAAAGTGCTTTAAAGCATTCGAAACATAAACTAAATTAATGCGTACCTTAGCAAACTTTCAGGGAAACTGATATACCATGATGTTTCAATGCTTTATGCTATGTGTTCTTCTGACTCGATCGCTAGCCTTCGTGGAGGGCCTTACAGCATCGTAACCCAACTTAGGGATAATCCATCGTGTAAGTCCTCCTTCTTGGAATGCATCTAGCGTAAAGGGGGTGACTTTCTGGGTGCCAACTCATGCGCCCCAACCTCTAGTCACTCGCCCTGGGAGCGTATCTACCTTTCTCTCGTACCATGCACGTGGTTCTCCCCTGGGCGTGACCCTCTCATGGGTCGTATCTGTCCCATGGTCTCCCAGCGGTGATGTGGGTACTTCACGAGTCAGGTTACCCCCTACTGGTACTAGAACTATGACCTTGAAGCCACCTTTCTCTTCTCTTTGTTACTGTTCTGAGGTACTGAGGCCTCTCACGGTGTCGCCCCCTCCACGGTCTTTCCTTCCCATGGGTATCGGGGGGTGGCACCGTCAATGCCTTAACCTTGGCGCCGCCTCGTCTTGACGACGCCTTGTCTTGGTGACGCCTACACCTGGCGACGCCTTAAGCGGTCAGCCTGTTGACTTTCTTCCCTTGGGCCCCCTTGAGGGGTCGTAACATACGTTGACTTTGACTTTGACTTTGGTCAACGCCCGGGGACGGGACGGTACAGTGTAAATCCTCTCCATTGAGGAGAGGACATGTGGATCTTCATGCCTTCCTTGCATCACTCTTTTACTATTTTACACCTTTCTTTCTCTTCTATTTACATCCTACTCTACTTTGACCCAAAATACAAGGCCCAATGCCTCCTAACTACTTTACACAATATTTACAAGGCTAAGAAGAAGAAAAGACTTTACAATCTCTTTAGTAAGACTCAATTTTCATTTATCTTCTTAGGTGAAAATTTTGAGGCTGGATGATTTTCATAATTGTTGATATGACATAAGCTTCGAGATGAATCCTCTTGTCAAATGTAAGGAATGAACATTCCTTGCAACATAAAATAAACATATAAATATTCATGATGTACGATGTTAGCTTAAAATTATTTGACAATGTAAATGTTTATCAAACATAAAAATAAAACTATGTAGTGATATATTGTCTGATAAATAAAATTATCAAACATAAAGTATGACTATGTAGTGATATATTGTGTGACAGACAAAATCTCTGAGTCTTGCATAATATTTTGTTTTAACAAAACTCACATCTTATATGTTTTGTTATTTTAAGCAATTAATCAAAATAATGATTTTTTTTCAAACAATAATTTTAGTTCAAATTGTTAGTGTGTTTAGAGAAGAAACAACAAAAATGTAGTGTAGGAAAGTGCTTCATTAGCATACGATAAGGGTAAAGTGGGAATTTAAAAATTTACGGGGTCAATGTCATGCAGTTATGATGCGATGGTAGACATTAGTAAAAACATCAGAAAATATCCCCATTTTGTATGTTCTGTCTTCCAACCTCTTCTTCATCTTCTAATCATCCAACGAACCCATCGTCTCATTCCTTTCCATTCCGACTACACACACTAAAGTGGCGGTAGCGTCTGCTTCTGTGTGCTGCTTCTCCGTTTCCCTTTGCGCTTCACTTTGCCACAATGAAGGACTTCCAATCCAATTTATCCTCCGTCGTTCGCCTCAACATCGGTAACCTCTATTTCCCCTTCTCTCTCAACACCCTGCCGTTTTCTCACCCTCTATTTCCCTTCATTTCCTCCGTCGATTTTATTCCCAGGAGGCAAGAAATTCTGCACCACCGTCGACACTCTCACGCGAGAGCCCGATTCAATGCTTGCCGTCATGTTTAGTGGCCGCCACACTCTGACCCAAGATTCTGACAAGGCAATTGCAATTTCTTGTTATTGTTAAGTTAAAATGTGTTTTAGGTTCTCAAGATTTTGTTAAGATTGGTTTTAGTCCCTACGTTTTAAAATTGATGGGTTTGGTCGTCGTGTCAAAATGCAGTGGGTTTCGTCCCTGGTGAACTTTAAATGGAATACAGGATCAGTGGCTGAATCTACCGTATTTTAACATGTAGCGATTCAAATCAATTTTGGCTATAATTTTAAAGGCCCAATGCATTTTACCTCTAGGGTGTTGTTTTACGTGTAATCGGTTATTATTAATACTGAATATTATCAGATCATGTTTTTTGTTTGGATGCTGAAATGTATTTTTAATATAAATAGTTTCGTTTGAATGCAACAAAAAGATAAACTTTTACTTCAGAAAAATAGTATTTTTGCAAATGAAGCAGAAAATGAGAAAACTGTTAGAAAATAATCACAAACTACTAATTTTTCCAATTCGTAAAAACAAGTTTTTTTTTTTGGGAAAGCACTAAATTCCAGCTGAAGTTCCAAACATCCAGTTTATTCTATAACACAATTTATCCAGTTTATTTTACGAATATATCCTTTTTTTTTTGATAAAATACATCTGAATTCAAGAAGAAAGGTTCCCCAAACATGTCGTGTTTGTCTAATTGTGTATCTGATTTTAGTTATGGATTGATGTGGTATGTGGCGATGGATGCAGGGGTATGTGTTTGTTGACAGGGATGGTAAACACTTTCGGCACATTCTCAATTGGTTAAGGGATGCTGTGGTTCCTACTCTCGAAGAATCTCAGTACTCAGAATTGTTAAGGGAAGCTGAGTACTATCAGCTACTTGTAAGCACTATTCTGTTTTATTAGAATATGATTGCTATCAATTTGCTTTTGAACCTGAAATATATACCCTTTTAGGTTACATGGTTTAAATTAGAGTTGCGCTTTGAAACTGCAATATTCTGATTGCAATTGTGAATTTAAAACCATGCCAAGTTTTTGTTAATAAAAAGGAGAGGGTTAAGGCATCACTATACTGTTTGTTATCCCAATTATGTTGGCACCACATCGAACATCAATTGTATGTAGCACCTCATAATATTATAAGAAAGGAAAATACACAAAAAATAGTGGACGGACCAAACCTGACCCACTAATCTGAAAGCTATCCTTGAAAAACTCAGAACAAATGAAGCTAGAACATTAGCCCACAAAGTATAACCGTGAGATCTAGTTTCAAACTCAACTGGTTTATCAACACATTGATTTTTTTTTCCGAATTCTATTCTTTTACTATCAGAAATTGTTTTGGTCGAATCAATATTTGTCTCTGAAATTACAAGGTCTTCTTTTTCTTTTCTTCTTTTTTCAGTTTTTGTATTTTTTTAATAACTACTTTTCTTTTAGTATTCAGATCCTTTAAAGATTTTTTTTTCAATGAAAAATTCGACTTTAACGATTGAATTTACCCTTTTGAAAATATTCAAAAAATGAATATACATATTATTACTATTTACAAAACGATTCATCAATATAATACAAAAATCCCAAAAAACAATAGAAGTATTGGACCAAACTTCATATAAAAAGTTGAGAATCACACTCAATCTAGAGATAGTCCAACCTTTGGAGATGGCAACTTACATAGCAAGAATCACACCCATCACCTCTGCCTAAAAGCCATTATGATCACCAAGATATTAAAAGAAACAACCCACATGGGAAGCATGATGATCTCTAAAAGTACACCTAGAACCAAATGTACTTGGAGAACCTTTAGCTGCCCCATTAATATTGCATTCAAACCAATGACAAGGAGGAGCAAGCCGGGTGCATCCTTCATAGGATGTATATCTATGCCAAAACTTTTAAGAATAACGAGCTCTTGCATGTTGTACTTCATACAACTAGTACAACAATTCCCAACCTAATTGACCTCAACATAAGTCATGTTTTTAATTTTTTCATAGGATATGGTTGTCCATATAGCTTTCATAACAACAAAGAAAGTCTTGGCTTGACTATTCCATGATCTTTGCAAGAAACAAAGAATGTAATAGATAGAATCAATAGCTATGTGGCACTAGAACGAGGTGCTAAGCTTGACCCAAAGATGCTTTGCAAAGGTGCATTTAAAACACAAGTGTTGTGTAGTTTTAGTAGCACCACAACAAATTTGACAACAAGAAACACTGACCATTCAATGCTTGATCAAGTTATCATCCACATGCAACTTGTTATGAAATTTATGCTAAACAAGAAAAGAAATAGAAGTAGGAATAAATTTGCTCCAAACCTGTCCTAAGCCATTGAGTGTGTTAGGTTGATTTGAAAGAAATTATAACTTGCTCCTAAGCTTTCTTTTTCTCCTTTCTTGATATTCTCTTTTTGACTTTTCCTCTCTTTTGCTATAAATTCTTCCTTATTTTTCTCTTTTTCATCAAATTCTTTCATGTCTTTTCTCTCCTTTCTTTCTCCTTTTCATAGCAAGGAAGAAATAATTTCTTCCTCATGTTAGTCTTCAAAACATTGCATGCATTAATTGGTGGTACCAATTGCAATATCACATTCTTTTTGCTTCCACCAATTAGAAGCATAACCTATAATTTTTGAAAAACACAACTTTTTCATGTTCATAATAATTATCTCAAAATTAAACACAATATGCTTTGTGATCACCTTTTCCTTCAAATGTGGCAATATGTACCTTTTCCCTTACAATGTCTCCCATAACCACTATTTTTATAAGAAAACAAATATGTGAAAATTGGTCAAATACACAAGAAGGAAGGGTTGAATTGTATATCATTGGTATATAGGGCAGCAACCTCACTCTAAATTGATGCACACGTCTCATGGGGATGAAAAATAGGTTTGAGTGAGTTGTGGGTGGTGCATTTAATAATACTAGAGTTGAACATCAATATTTATCCATTGTTCATGGTGCTCTCTAGGAAAAAATTCAGCACTAGTGAGATGGATTTGTAGCCTAACCCACTTAACCATAACCCGATTTCAGAAACCCAAGGGGAATAGTTAGACCCCTTCATCTTCTCAATACTAACAATATGGTTAGAAAAGATGAGAGAATTTGTTTTGGCGGTTGATCTGGTATTGGAAGACCTTTTTTTGGAAAGTTGGGGGAAAAAAAGTAATAAAAAACTAAAGAAGAGGGCATCAGAACAATGAACGTGAACCTGGGAGAAAGGTTCACAAAATAAAAAAGGCTCCAGAGATATTGGGTCTATTGGGGCCAACATTGTTTTAAAAAAGTCTTGTTGGAGATCCTACATTGACTAAAAAATAAGAATTTTTCATAGTATATAAGTGAGTGTAAACCTCTCCTTATGAGCCAGTTTTATAAGGTTGAGTTAGACTTAAAGTCTACTTTTTAATATGGTATCAGAGCCATATAGAGTCTATCATAGCAAAAGTTTGTTGGGTTGATCAGGCCACCCGTTATTAGGCTGTTATCGGACCATCCATTATATAGCCCCACACACGAGTTGGCAGGTCTTGGCGTGAAGTGGGTGTGTTGGAGATTCCTGATCGACTAGAGATAAGAATGTTTCATAGTATACAAGTGAGTGCAAACTTAACATTATGAGCTGGTTTTATAAGATTGAGTTAGGTTTAAATCCACTTCTTAATATTTATATACTATGTTAAACTACGGGGAAGACAAAACATTAAGATGAAACAATATGTTTTTGAGATAACGTGAATGCTTTATTTATATTTAGAAGAAGAAACCAATACAAGAAATAGAAAATATATGATATATGATGTGGAAATAAATAATAAAATTTCTAATAATACATATACAATCTAGGTATTCCCGATTGTATAAGATCAAGTCATTATTCTTATATTTATAACAATATTCCTGATTTATAAGATTAACTCTTATTTCTATAATTATAACAAATAAAATAATTCTTTATTTTTGTATATACTTTAAGTGTGTGTGTGTATATATATATGTCAAACTTGAACTCTGTCATATTCCTTCTGCCTAGATTAGTCGCAATTACTTTAGCACTTGGAAAAGGAACTGAAACTTCAGTCTGTTTTAAAACCCTATAACTTGTGATCACATGGTTAACCTCAGGGGCTTATAGAGGAAATACACGCTGTCCTTAATAAAAGGAAGGAAGTTGATGAGTTCCATACAGAGTTGACACGTACAGACATCATCAAGTGTATACAATCTGAGAAAGTAAGGTTTCGAGGGGTTAATCTTTCTGGCCTTGACCTCTCTAAACTGGTAATATCTTGGACCAACAATGTTTTTTAGCAGTATCTTAGTTTACTTATAAAGCTGCCAAGTGTTTCTGGATAATATGTCTGGTATCGTGATACCATGTTCTTGATCATTTGATTATGGATTTTCAGGATTTATCATATGTGGATTTCAGCCATGCTTGTCTTAAAAAAGTGTTCTTTCCACGAGCAAACCTTCAATGTGCAAAGTTTCGAGTAAGTATGGTTCTGTGCAGACTCAATACTTGGGATAATAATTTGGAAAGTAGATCTGCGTATTTGGACATTGCAAATTGGACCTGAAATAAAATCCTTATTTAATGACCGGTAAAGTTTTCTTTGATTTGCTTGAGAACAATAAAATCCCACTTTAAATGACCAGACCAATAATATCCATCTTTAACTTCACAATATAAATTATTTATAGTACAAAGTTGGGCAAAATATTGTTTTGTTTTCATAATCACCACATTTTTTCTTGATAACTTTTTAAAAGTCGTGAAATTACATGCTTATCTTGTTTAGTTAGAAAAATGTACATTTCGGCTATTATTAATCACTTCATATAGATTTAATTTTAATTTATAAATTTATCATGTGCCTGTGTAACTTTATAGGATGTTGATGCTGAGGCCTCCATTTTTCTGAATGCAACTTTGCGTGAGTAAGTTACTCAGAACACTACATTCAATTGCACACATACTTTCAGGCCTCTAAATTGCTTACTCTTGCCTAGGGAAGATGTGAATTTACTGGGGCAAACCTTCGTGGTGCTTTATTGGCTGGTGCATGCCTTCAGAGTGCAAATCTACAAGGTCTGGAAGTATTTTATGTTTATATGCTTCTTAGTTTTTATCAATTCTCATATCTGAAATCAATACCTGTGTTATTACCAATACAAACAACAACACAACCAAGCCTTTCTGCACTATGTGGAGTTGGCTACGTTGATCAATCCATGGGCTATATCAAAGCATCACAATATCATTTGAACCACATTATGTTGCAACATTCATTAAGCACTGTCATGTCATAATCTTATTAACTTTCTAGTAGAGTTTTCCTTTATGTTTTTAAGCACACTTTGCCATGACAAATTTTGATACTTTTTTTTATATTCATCAACCTAACTTAAATCCTATTCGAACTGATTCCAAGATACCCCACTGTGCAATTTGTGGTCATATGTAATTCCCTATTTTCTATACCTAAATATTGTTTTCATGTCTACAATATTGCTAACTTTCTTATAAAATCTTGCAATCTTTATATTCCATCTACTCCCACCAAAAGCCCTTTGATTCCATGCTACTTTTCACAACTTAAGTTTAGAATTTATTATGCAGCCCATCAAGACATCCGCTGAAAATCCAATTTTTTCAATAAAGAGAAAATTGATACAGAGAATTTACATATGGTGTCTTGCTGAGCAAGCAATATCTTATATTAAATACTTAGTGGCTTGCTGTCGGTTAACAGATGGACAGATGAGCAACAGCTGTGAGCTTTGAGACCACAATTTACTGCTATTCTGACAGAGAGCATATGATTCCTTAGCAAAATTAGATGGTTGACACAACAAATATGCCATCTTAATTTTGTAAGAATGACAGAATTGACTTGTCCCCATTCAATATCAATTATAATTTAAAGAAGTTTGATTATGATATTTGGGATGTGAGAATGATGAACTCAAGAAAAAGAGAAGATAAAATATTAATTATATCCAGTTCACTGTGGCAATGTAGTCTGCATTCATATTAATATTTTTAGTATTTGTGTATTGTGAACAAATAGTAAATAAATCCAGCATGCAAAATACCAAACCAAGTCCAACTTTTTTTTATTAGAATTTGGAGTTAGAGCCTGATAAGGTTCAACTTATGTTTTAGCTTGAATTAGAACTTGTTTTGGATTTTGAATTAGTTTATACAAACAACAAAGAACAAAGATACTTAAGGATAAACACACCACACAAGAAGGAATAGTAGACATACGATTGGCTATTCAGTAGAAGATAGAATGAAAACAAATACACAAGACAAGTAAACAAGATTAAAGAAAGAAAAGGATGGAGATACTTACAGGAATGAAAAAGAGTGCCACTTGAAGATGGAGTAAATTTCATCTCGTTGATAAGCTTCTTGAAGAATCACCACTTTACTTCTAAAAGCTCAAGATAAGATTCCAAGCACATGAATCTAGAGTCTATACTACCTTATTTGTGTCTTGTGCTGCATCTTCATCTCCTAAACTGCTACATGAATGCTTAGGTCATCCTCACTTGTCAAAATTAAAGAGAGGATGGCTCCAAAACCTAGTAGACTTCAAGCTTTAGAGTGTGAATAATGTCAAAGTAGGAAAACATATTAGATCTTCATTTCCTAGACATTTTGAATTTAGATGTAACTCTGCTTTTTCTATCATCCATTCTGAAATTTGGGGTCAAGCTTTGTCTCATCTTTTGGTTTTAGATATTTTGTTACTTTCATTGATGAGTTTTCTAGATGTACTTTGATTTATCTAATGAAAGATTGTTCTAAACTTTTGTCTATCTTTGTTTTTCCTTAATGAAATAAAAGATCAGGTTGGGAAAGTAATAAAAATTTTATGAAGCGAAAATGCTAAAAATACTTTTCCTCTGATTCCTCTACTCTTAAGCTCACATGAAATGTTACATCAGTCTACTTGTCATAACACACCATAGCAAAATGTATAATAGAAAGAAAAAGTACACACTTGGTTGAAATTGCTTGTACCTTATTGCTTAGTGCAAATATGCCTATTCATCATTAGGGTGATGCAATCCTAACTACTTGTTTTCTTACTAACAAAATGTCTTTTTCTTCACTTGATAATAAAGTTCCTTACTCCATTCTATTTCCAGAAAGAATATCGACGTTTTTCCTGAAACCAAGAGGTATTAATATGTTTGCTAGGGCCACTTTGTTTGAACCAACTCCTTTCTTCCCACCTTTTACACAAGATATTAGTTCTGTCCAACATGTCCTATACTTGTGCCTTTAGTTGAGTTTTTGTTCCTCATGCTCTTGAGACCCAAAATTCCATACAAAATCCACCTGAAACATCGTCACCACCTCTTATTACCTATCAATGTAGAAACCAAATGACTAGTCTAATGCCCAAAGTGAATCCTCTTTCACAAGTCCTTCTTAATCATTACTTAATACCACGACTCTCGATAATGATGACTCGAGTTGGCCCATTGCCATTCGTAAAGATACCCACTCTACTTGTAATCCACATCCTATTTACAATTTTGTTATCTACTAGAAATTGTCTCCTTCCTATTTTGTTTTATTTCTTCTGTATCTTCTATTACTATTCTTATTAATGTGACAAAAGCATTTCATCATCCTGGATGAGACAAGCCATGATTTCTGAAAGGTAGACCCTTTAACATAACAGTACATGAGAGTTAGTTCCTCTTCCATCTGGGAAGAAAACAATTGGCTATTGTTGGGTCTATGCCATTAAAGTTGGACCTAATGGTGAAGTTGATTGCCTTAAAGCTCGATTGGTGGTCAAAAGATACACTTAGATTAATGGGTAGATTATAGTGATACTTTCTCTTTAATAGCCAAAATGACTACTCTCAGACTTTTCCTTGCCATGGCAACCATTTGTTATTAGCCTCTTCATCAATTGGATATTAAAAAAGCCATTCGACATGGTGATCTAGAAGAAGAGGTCTACATGGAGAAACCTCGTAGGTTTGTTCTTTCGGGGGAGTCGGGTCTAGTTGTCAAATTGCATCACTTTCTATGGTCTCAAACAATCTCCTCGTGCATGGTTTGGAAGGTTCAGCCATATTGTTCAAACCTTTGGGCTGAACTGGAGTGAGACAAATTATTCTGTTTTCTATTCTCATACCTCCCATGGAAAATGAGTACTTAATAATGTATGTTGATGATATAGTCATGACAGGGAATGATGTTGCTAGAAAATCTCACTTAAAGGAATGCCTATGCACTCATGTTTAGAGAAAGGATATTCAAAGTTTCAAATATTTTTTAAACATTGAAGTAGCCCAATGAAAGGAAGGTTTTCTGTAATTTCTAAAAGAAAATATGCTCTACACATCCTAAAAGAGATAGGTATGGTTGATTGTGAACTAGTGGATAGTCCTATGAATCCAAATCATAAATTAATGGCGGAACTGGGAGAAGCTTTTCCTGATCTAGAAAGATATAGAAGATTGGTTGGAAAACTTTTTCTATCTTACCATTACTAGACCAAATTTGTCTTCTGTAGTTGGTGTTGCGTCAGTACATGAAGAATCCTTGTATTGATCATTGGAATGCTATCATTTGTATTCTAAGATACCTTGAAAAGGCTCTGGACAAGGTCTACTTTTATTCAAATAAAGGGAATACTCAAATTTTTGGGTATTGTGATGCTGATTGGGCAAGTTTTCCTATGGACAAACACTCTACAAGACACCGTGTTTTCGTTGGAGGAAATATTATCTTTTGGAAAGGCAAGAAACAAAATGTAGTTGTCTGATCAACTGCTGAAGCTAAGTATAGGACAATGACATCTCCACTTGTTTGCTTGTATGGGTAAAACAATCCCTCCAAGAGTTATATTTTTTTGAGATTCACTAGATGAAGATGTATTGTGATAACAAGCTGCTTTCCAAATTGCTCCCAATCTAGTGTTCCATGAGAGGACTAAACACATAAATTGACTGTCATTTTATTCTGGAAAATTTGTTGTCCAAGGAAATTGTATTGAGTTTGTTAGATCCAATGCTCAACTTACAGATTCGTTAATAAAATCCTTGAGAGGACCTCAGATTGAATGTATTTGTTCCAAGCTTGACACATACAATTTGTATGCTCTAGCTTGAAGGGGAGTGTTAGAATTGATCTTAAATAGGCTTTAATGAAAAACTGCTATGTGCTGTACATAGGACTCTAAATATGACCTTATTATTTTCCTTCCTTTTCTATTAAGTGTTACCAAAAAATTTATGCAAGCTATTTGGGCTTGAAACGACCCATTTAAACCTAATTACTAATTACACTTTAACAAAAGAAATAAAAGCTTACAAATTATTAGTCTTAAGAAATACAAAATAAGGAAGAAAGAGAAAATATTTTGTTGATCAAGAACAACTTGTCTTAACATGCTTCTTGTAACTCATCTAGGTATGATGTGTTCTTGCCCATTTTCGTCTTTATCATTTATGCACTCATAAGAGCCTAAGTCAATCCCACAAAACCATTTTATAATCTTTGTTTAAGTTGTATCTTTAGTCCATATGGGACTAAACCACCACTATCCTTGAGGCTACAATTAAGGAAGCATCAACTAAGGTAAGCTAGGGTTGATGCAATTTAAATAGTTTTCCAACACTCTCCGTCACACATATCGGCCAAGAGCATAACAAATGTAGGTGGCCAGTAATAGATCAAAGAGTTTATCATCATATAATTCAGGTTAAGAATCAAACTCAATCCCTTAAAATCAACTTAGAAGGTGAGGACTGCCCAAACATTATAAACTATATTTAAGTTATATCTCTAGTTGATATGGAACCAAACCACCACCTAAGGCTGCAATTAAGGCATCCTCCAAAGAGGCCTTCAATAAGGGGAGTTAGATTTAACACAATTTAGGTGACTTTCCAACATATATTGCTTTATAGTTTTTAGGCTTCATCATATTTCAATTTGGATTACTTTATGCTCTTGGTTACATTAAAATGTAATGAGAAGTTCATGCATTTGCTTATATTGATATATCAGAAAATATACTTGGAAATGAAGTTAGTTTGTTTGAAACTGCTATTTTGCAGATGCTTGCTTGGTAGATTCTAGCTTTTGTGGTGCAGATCTGCGTACAGCACATCTACAGGTTCACAAACTTTAATTTTTTACTTGTCTAATCAATTATTAATTTTGTTTATATAATCAATTTTGGTCTTATATGTGAGTTTCATCTGAGTTTACCATTTTTTAAATAATAAACATATTTCTTATATGTCTTGTTTTGTCATTTTATCTAGAAGAGGAACAACTGCAATGACTTTGTTGAGATATATTGTGGAAGAAACAAAAATAATCTCTCTCTATATCTATTACAACAAAGGAGCATGTATATATGTGTCTCAAATACAACGAAGATACAAAGAAATGGGCCAAGGCCCATATATTTACATTTAAAACTCCCTCTCAAGTTGGTGCATATAAATCATATGAACCAAGATTGTTATAAATATAATCAATTCTTGGACCCTATAATGATTAAGGGAAGAGCCTATTGGTAATTAAGAGTTAACAAATTGTGGTGATGTCTTCAAATGCAATCTTTCTTGGATAAAGTGACAATCTAGGGACATAATGAACATTGTCAATGTAAAGAGAGAAGTGAAAAGATGAACAATATCAACTATGAGATAGGGCCCGAGAACCATTAGCCATGGTAACAAATGGTAAAAAATCGGAAGTGGAAAGGGAAGAGATAAAAGACTTATTACCAGGGATATTATTTGTGGCTGCAAAGTCGAGGGCCCAAGGGTCGAGAGAGCAGGACTGAGTAAGACCAACAAACAGAGGGCATTCGTATGCAATAGAAGCAGTTGAACTAGATGTTTGATTTTCCTCATACCATTTCATGAACTCATGGAAGGTAGTTAGTGAATCCAAACTATCAAATGGAGTGGGGCCTAAAGCACGGGATGGAGATGGAGCAGTTTGGGCAAAAAAACAAATTTGGTAGGATGACTATGCAATGCATGACACGGGTCAATTGTATGGTGTATTTGTGCAAATGATGACATTTGGGATGACTCAAGTTTGCAAGAGCGGCGGTGATAAAAAAAAAGGCATTTCAATGGATGACTTGCATGGTACTCACAAGAGGATGCATTAAGCAGAGGTCAAAGTGGACACATTTGGGGATCCCAAAATCTGATCATGAACAATTGAATACTCTTTGAGAAGTCCATATAGAGCCATCAACATGAAGAAAGGTTGGTGCTGCTCTAATTCTTGAGCAGGAGTGGAAGTGGGAGGCAAAAATTCATTAAAAGTGGAAGAATTAGACCGAGCACCACTAGGAGAACTCATTGCACACTATAGGAGAAAGAAAGCAACTTCAGGAGACAGAAAGCATCCCCAAATAGGGTGAGAAACATCAATCGGGATTTGATCACAAAAGCAAGATTAGAGGGAAAGAGGACACAACGAGACCGACATTGGACATAGCAACTGGAAAGGAGGCCACACGTGCCACCACGCATGGTGGCTTGCGAATTTGTGAGAAGAACGTGTCCAACATGCCTCTTGTGTGTGAGGGATCAAATGGTGGTGTTGTGAGGAAGAACGGTGGTGGTGACTTCGACGGCGGATGATGGTAGAAGGAGCAAAGAGAGCGACAAAGGAGTGGTGAAGGAGGCATAAAATTGGAATGAAACACAATTTTTGAAAAACTTTTGCACTAAGAACAATGGGTCCATCGGGAAGGCACAATCTAGTTTAGGCTCTAAATACCATATTGAGATATATGAAGTGACAAAAAAATCTCTCTTAATGTCTATTACAAACAAAATACAAGATAGGCCAAGGCCAATATATTAGTTACATTCAACAAAATTCAATGTTGTCTCTTCTACTTATGTTCTATCAAAATCTAGAAATAATAGAGAAGTCACTTAAATTTCTATTTTTCTGCTACCCCACTCAGCCTAGTCAATTTTCTCTTGTCAAGCAGAATTTGTGCAAGGAAGGACCATCAATATTTTTTTAAAACAAAATCCATTATCATGAAGTTGTATTCCAAGTTTCTACTACCTCTTAGTCTCCAATTTCTATTAATGTTGAATACTGGTGTGACTTTTTATCATCTCTAATGCTTTGATGAATTAAGTTTCAAGGGATGAACTGCGAGAGAAGTTGACCCTTAGTATAATTTTATTTGGTAAATAGTCGATTTAGTACTATATGTATTGTTATATATTGTTTTTAGTACAATAAGAAAAAAAGAAACTACAATCTTAGTACAAAAAATTTAATTTATTAGTTTTGTTTAAACTCCATTAATGGTTGAGGTAATTGAACACGTGTTTGATCTTTAGTAATTGTTATGTGTGTTTATTAAAAAGAAAAATAATGTTAATATACAATTAATCTTGAAGGAGTCACCAAGAATTTTAAATTTACAAAGCAAAATGAAAAGGGTAAAAGACTCCCTTCAAGGTTAGTTGCATATTAATGTTAATTTTCCATCTAATAAACATGTGTTACAATTATTAAAGACCAAACACGTGTTCAATTATCTCAACCATTAATAAAATTCAAACAAAACTAACAGGATTAAAAAAATTGCGCTTAGACTTTAGTTTTTCTCTCTCATTATACTAAAAACGAAATATGTCAATATTTATTGTACCGAACCAACTATTTACCCAATTTATTAGTTTGAAAAGAATTGTTATCATGATGGGGTTTGATTAGGGATTTAAAAGAAGATTAGGTCAATATAAGAGATGCAAATCATTACATTTTTGGCTTGTTTGATTGAGTTGAAGGAGAGAATTAATGTGGTATGTTTGGTGAGAAGCTAAAAGAGAAGAATTAATTTAAAATTTTTTTAGTACCCACTTGTACTATTTCTCGCTTGATTCTACTAATCTCTATATTTCTCATTGTCTCCTATCAAATCAACCAAATTACACAACTTTCAAAAAACTCTACCAATTTCTACTCTACTAGACTAAATATTCAGTTTTATTTCTTACTAATTTTTTTTTTTTTGTTTCACTTTGTTTATTCTCTCTTTCCATTCCCTCTATTTCTCTCTTCATAATCAGAAGGGCATTTATGAAAAATGCATCGTATTTGTAGAAACTATGGATTGAAATGAATCTGTAACTGCATATCCTATTACTGTCATGCGTGCCCAAAAGCCAAAATGTATGAATTATTATTTATACCCACATAGACAATTGTATTCAAGGATGGTTAATATAAGGCAGCTTTAGGATTTCTGAGTTATGAAAAAAATAGGAATTGTTTATAAATCAAGCAAGTGATGGACTAAGCTTAATTATATTTAAATCTGTTGTGTATGTGCTCTCTTTAGTTGTCAAGGTTTTAGTGGCAAATGGTAGTTTTCATTATAATATATTTTAACAGATGGATATTTTTTATTTTTAGAGATGGGTTTTATCTTGAATCTTGATAAAAGCAGCTTTAATGTCGTGTCTTGATTAAAAGTATGTGATAATAATTAATCAGTGTCTTTTTTAACTTAACAGAATGCAGATCTTACCAATGCCAATCTAGAGGGAGCCGTTTTGGAAGGAGCTAACTTGAAGGTAAAATGCTCTGGACCTGTATTATGAACATATATAATAGGCTCAAAGATGGTTTTACACTACATAAGAAAAAAGGTGTAGGTGATTTATCCACTATTTTCTCAAAAGCATGAGGGTAGCCTAACCAATGCTAATCTAGAGTGTATCACCCTATAGATTGGCCTTTCTACGCCCAAATAGATGCCTTTTAACTTCCTATCAATACTCAAAGTCATCACTCAAACCCTCCGATAATAATCCCCCTTTCATTTGGTTAAGCTCTCTCCATTTATACCCATTTTCTCTCACCCCCTTTTGTCCCCAACTGCATGATTCTTGCATAACCTTGGTCCTAACATCAAAGATACACAGAGCCCTTATAAAATACATGAATTAGTTAAGATATGAATCAATCTCTTAAGCATTCTTTATCATATTTTCATTCTCAAGTGTTTGTGGAGTATTTAAATTTAGAAATAAAATGTAATTTTATTAAACATAAGGGTCTGTGTTAGGCCCATAAATCATGTTGTCAGTGGTTGTGTAGTAAGAGAGTTTGCTTTCTTTTTTGTTTTACTTGCGTAGTGGATATTTCCTATTTGTAAGGAGATTGTTTCAGTCTAGTCATTTTATCTGTCTGTTGGATTTTCTCATATCCCTCTCTGATAAGATATAATTATCAATACCAGTTTAGTCATTTCCCACATTTGATACCTTGCTTCCTATAAGTTTGTCAGTTTAATTTACTAAATTATTACTGATTTTCAGTTCATTTTCTTTTTTCAAATAAGTTCATGGCTGGGTGAAATGAAATGTTAAATCTTATTTTGGTCTACTTTAATATCAATTCCCTTTTTTTTTCTAGGGGGCAAAACTGTACAACGCTAACTTGAAGGGTGCAAACCTTCAACGAGCTTATCTCAGTCATCTTAATCTTCGACATACGGTATGTTAAATAGCTGCATTTTTCATAATTCTTATGAGTTTCTTTGCTATTTATGATATTGTAGATTGGCTAATCAATATTTTCCATTTAACTAATTCATCTGTTATGGTCCTGACATTGCTCCTTTGAAAATTTTAATGTCCAAGTCCAATGATATGAATTGGAGTGGGGAATGTTTGTACTATATTTTGTTGTGCTGCTGTTGCCAATAACTGATGGATGCCTCTAAAATGTAAACAACTGATTTTGAAAATGTAGTTTAAATGAATCTGAACTGAACATATAAGCATTTCAGTTCAAGGTGGCTGGCTGCTATGTTATTCAAGTGTGTTCCACACTAACCATTCTTGTTGATCAGTGGACACTTGGCTGAACCAGAGTTTATTTACCAAGTATGGGAAACTGAATCACACATCATGGAGAACTTCTATATGATCTGTTGTTTCCAACATAAAACTAATAACTGTAGTCAAAATGACAAATTTTAGGCAATGGAATAAATACCTTGCTAGATCAGATTTGTGGTTTTCAAATTCCCATTGTTTTAATGCTTCTTTTGTTAGCTCCGTATGGTTAGAGTGGGTGGAAAATTATGGCGAGTATATTTTTCTGTTCAAAAGTACATAAGTTAACACATTTTCTTCTTCCTTTTTATGTTACTCAGCAATTGGAAGGTGCGAGGCTTGATGGTGCCAATTTGCTTGGAGCAATCAGATAATATTTGTGCAGAAAATTAAAAAAAAGGGAATTTGGAATATGGCTATAAAATGTCAATACTAGATGAGTGAACTTGGGAATTTGAAAGTTATCTGGTAAATATGCGTAAGTATTAGTGCTGCTTTGTGAGGTTGATATTTGTGTTCTGTGTGCTGATATTGTGAGATGAAGCCGTTTAGGCTGTTGTTCATATTTTGTATTGATTCTGGTTTTTGGCTTTTCCTAAGTACCCAGAATATTACTATTTATATTATGTGAACTATCTTGTGTACAGCGCATGGCTGATAAAAAGCTCGTATTTATGAAATTGTGATTGCCTTGCATGGTCATGTATGAATGAAGTTTTTGGCTAATTTTTTGGATTTGTACACATCATTAGAGATTTGAACTTAAATATATTGTTGATCTTTGAAATATACTTCTATTTTGTTTTTAGTCTTTTAAAAACTATTAATTTGCTAGTCTTTTTGATATATTATTTTGAAAAATATCTCATAGATTAAAACTAAATCTTTGATAGCGGAAAGGAACTCTATAGAGATTAAAAGTTGCATCCGATTATATTTTAGAAATAAATAGATATTTAAATCATAGATTTATTGTTTACAAATTTTTTGTAAATTTTTATTCTTTTAAATCTTCGATCTTTCACAAATGAATTAATAAATACTTTCTCTCAAACGAAAATCTCATCATATAAAATACTTCTCATTGTAGTATATTATATGTTATATGTTATTTTCTCTAAATCTAATTAGTACTTATTTTCAAATTCATCATTAATCTCTAGTTAGAAGTATGGATTGAGTAAGAGGGGATGCATTCAACTTTTAAAGATTTTAATATTTTTTACAAATAAATTAAAACTAACCTTAAATCAACTAGTACTTCAAAAGGTTTAGTTGAAAAAAATGTTATTTGTAATGTTCTTCGATCTTTGGTATCCATGCAATATAAATTCACTTGAAATATAGGTTCTAAGAGATGAGAGAAAATAATATGAATTATACTAGTTTTTCTTTGGAAACAAGTTATGTTCAATCCTATAATCACTAACAATTCTATCACACTTATTGATGGAGGACAATTCTCACTTTCCAAGCCATCATCCTTAAAATTAAGAGCAGAGAACAATTTTAAGATGTACAAAATAAATGTCTATAAAACATGTAAAAAGTATAGTAGACAACACTTATTGATGGAGGATCATCCTCACATCCCAAGCCATCATACTCAAAGCTAAGAGCAGATAATAGTCCCAAGATAAATATATGTTTTAACTTGTATAAAACATGTAAAAAGTAGAGTAAATATTTTCTTAGATCTTGTATTTCTAGGTCATTTATAGAGTAGGTTTTTAAATAATTCAAAGACACTCTAGAAATCCTCACTTGTCATGCAAGAAAGGATTTCTAGAGCATCTTAGGAGGCTTGGGCGATACCTCTTTAAGCTACTAGAGCTCACCATGGTTAAGCTTGCTTAACTTGAGTTATGGTAGCTAAAGAAGCAATCTAACTTCATCCTTTTTCACCTATAAATAGGTGACTTCTATTTGTATTCAAATTTGGAATTAAGTGAATGAAACCTCAGACCACATTCACCATAAGGCAAATACTTCCTATACCAGATCATTTTTAACCTGCACCCAACATATTTTTTTATTTTCCAAAAATGCCCTTAATTCTGGAAATAAAAATTTGGAATTGAAAATAATATATTCCGGAAAAATAAATCCGGAAGTGATTATTGAGTTTCAGAAATAAAAATCTGGAAACAAAAATTAAAATTCTATTTTGGACAAAAAAATACAGAATTAAAAATAATACATTTCGGAAAAAAAAATCTGGAAAAGAGATTATTGTGTTTCGGAAATGAAAATCCAAAAACAAAAATGAAAAATTCATTTTGGAAAAAAAAAAATCTGGAACACATTTCGGAAATTTTTTTTATAGACAGTTTCGTCTTTTCCGCTGAAATCGGGTGTAGTGATATGGTGCAGGAAGCAATTGCCCCACCATAATTCTCTCTTTTGCTAGAGAGTCTAAAGGCCCAGTGAAACCCAAAACCCTAGGGAGTTGGCCAACACTCTGCTTAATTTCAGCACCAAAACCACCTTAATTCTTCACCAATTCTTCATTATATTTGGTGCATCTTTCACAATCTTCCGCAGCTCATCAATTCTAACTCCTCCACGGTTGAAGTGGGATTACATCAGGTAGAGCATCAAGATCCAAAGGACACCGTTTCAAGCTAAGCCATTTTCTTTAAAAAATTTGGTCCAACACTTGTTTTTCAATTTTAACCATTCATAACCCTTTCCCACCATTTAATTTGTCTTTTCCACCATTTAAAATCACATACAAACAATTTAATTGGTAAAAAGTGTCTTAAATCACAAAACAACTCCATCAAACACTTGTTCTTCCCTTCTATGACATAACCTCACTATTTGTAAGTGTTCTTGTTGTTTTTCAATTTTAATCGGTTCTTTTGTTGCTTTCTTCCATAAATCACCGTTTATAATTAGTATTCTTCCATTTAATCGGTTTAGTTTCCATTTTAATCGGGAAAACATGCTTCAATCTGTTCATTCATCAATCCGCATGAAAACCTGCAAAAAAGTAGTTTAGGATTTCGTTGTTTTCATTTGTTCTTGCTTAATTCTTGTTGTTTTCCATGTTTAATTCCTTTCTTATGTTTGTTTGAGTTTTCTTCATTGTTTCCAAGCTTTGCATGTTACTTATTACGTATGTTGAATGTAACGGGCTTAGCCCATAGTTTATATTATTATGTTATTGATTTTTTTTTTATTTTCATATATAAATAAACACCTGTGTGTATTTTACATAAGGAATATCAATCATATATTTATTTTCTTTATTCTTAATATGGTATCTAGAGCCTAGGGTTAAGATTCAATTGTTTTTTGGGTGAACACACTGTTCACTAGGCGTCGCCCTACCGCCACCCTCTGTCGTCGGAGCCACCATCGTCAGAATCTCGTCGAAGTTATCATCGTCGGAATCTCACTAGAGTCCTCATCATTGGAATCTTGTCAGAATATCGTCAGATCCGCTACTGCTGTCGCTGTTGTCACCAATTGGATGACAACTAGATCTATGGATTCATCTCCTACCACTATGCCGCCGACAATTGGATCTATGGCTTCTTCAGTTGCCACTATTCCCAATCCATCAATCGATACTAATTATGTGAATGTTGATCTTTCTATTGACAAATTGGATGGAACTAATGAAAATTGAGCCTCAAATATTAAATTATGGTTGAAGAGTTAAGATTATGTTGATCATGTTACCCAATGTGTTCGCAATGTTGTTGCAAATGGGGCTTCCCGTTGGTTGAAAATTGATGTTCAATTATGCATTGTTATTAAATCTACTATTCACTCATCTTTAAAATATTTTTTTCGTGTTTTTGAGACGTGTTCATAATTTGGGAACATGCAAAATTATTATACACCAATGATACTTAATGTCTTTATGGTGTGTGTCAAAATCTGCTTACCATTGTTGCTTCCAAACGTCTTGATTACAATGAAAAAATATTTGGGTAAACTACATGCTCTTCTTCATGATTTTAATGAATTATTGCCTCTTGCCTCCTACCTCTACTCCTTCTCAAGAACAAGAGAAACGATTCAAGTTCTTCTTATTATTTGGCTTACATGGCCTTCTTGATGTTATTCTCATATCCGTGATCAAATTTTGGGATCTCCTGTTGTTCCCAATTTTACTTCCACGTGTTCTACCCTTCTGCGTGTGCCAGATAAACACATCATTGATATACCTTTTCCAGTTCTCTTCTGCATTAATCTCTCAGCGTTATGATTGCACTCGCTCTTACAAGCCTGGCAAAGGGCGTCACAAGTGTGACCATTGTGGTGAACTTGGCCACAAAACTGATCGGTGTTATGCCTTACATGGTTTTTCTCCTAAATTTGTTGCGGTTGCCCAAACTGTTCCAGTGCAACCTTCTACTATGAACCTTACTTCATATGATATCTCAGGCCAACCTGCAATTTTTAATGAATTTTTTAAATGGTATAAGGATCGTCATAACTCTGGTTCCACTGCTTTTGTTGCACATTCAACTACACCTTTTCCTGGCCTTACGCATTGAAATTCTCTTGGTCCTTGGTTTCTCAACTCAGGTGCCACATATCATATTACTGGTAATAAATTATTTTTTTTTTCTCTTCTTTGTCTATGTCCAGTTATTTACCATCCTTTACCATGACCAATGGCTCTAGGGTTTCATCCCACGGTGTTGGTACTATTCATCTTCTTCCTTCTTTATCTATTGATAATGTTCTTTATGTTCCTAGGTATCCCTTTAACTTATTATCCATTAGTTGTCTAACCCGTTTCCTTGATTGTGTTATTTCTTTTACCAAAGATTCTATTTGTTTATAGGATCGAAGTTCAGGACAGATGATTGACATCAGATATGAGTCTCATGGTCTTTACCACCTATGAACATCTGCACATGTTGACACGGTTATGGATACTCCATCTCTTATTTATGTTCAGCTAGGTCATCGTAGTCTTGCTAAGATGCAACACCTTGTTCCAAGTTTGTCCAAAGTGTCTAGTTTTTCTTGTGAGTCGTGTCATTTAGGTAAATAAAGTCACAGTTCTTTTCCTAGTAGTGTCTCACAACGTGCTTCATCCCCTTTTGCATTAGTTGACTCTGACATTTGGGGACCAAGTCGTGTGAAGTCTAATTTATGATATAAGTATTTTGTTACTTTTATTGATGATTATTCAATATGTACTTGGTTATTTTTAATGAAATCTCGTTATTAGCTGTTTTCTATATTTTAAACTTTTTATAACAAAATTAAAAATCAATTTGGAGTTTCAATTTGAACCTTACACAATGATAATGCTCGTGAATATCTTTCTCATTATTTTACCACTTTTATGAAATCTCATGACATTCTTCATCAAACCTCATGTGCTTATACCCTTTAACAAATTGGGGTGGTTGAGCGCAATAATAGATACCTTGCTAAAACTACTTGTACAATGTTACTTTCATTGTGATGTTCCTCAACATTTTTTAGGTGATGTTGTTCTTAGTGCATGTTATCTAATTAATTGTATGTCATCTTCGGTTTTAGAGAATAAAATTATACATTCTATTTATTTTTTCATGAACCTCTTCATCCTTTACCACCTAAAGTTTTTAGGTCTACATGCTATGTTCACAACTTTTGTCCTAGTCTAGATAAATTATCCACTAGGTCACACAAATGTGTATTTTTAGGGTTTACTAGATCTTAAAAAGGATATAAATGTTTTTCACTCTCTTTTAACCATTATTTCATTTTTTGCAGATGTCACCTTCACTAAGTCTTTTTTAATTTATTTATTTTAAGCCTTTATCTTCTCCTGTGTCTCCATTTGAACAAGTACATATTCTAGTTGTCTTTGATCCTCTTTTTATCTCTAGTAATTATCTTCCTCCACCATGTCTTCAAGTTTACAATCGTCATTAGTCTTCCCATCGTCCACAGGATGACTCTCTTCTAGTTCCAGATCCTCCGTCCCTTCTGACTCCAATAGTTGAACCTGATACTCCCATTTCCATCCTTAAAGGTATAAATTCTACCCGTAATCCCTATCCACGTTATAATGCTTTAAGCTAGCACCAACTATCTAAACCTTTCTATACCTGCATTTCGTTTATTTTTTTGTGTCCATTCCAAAGTCTGTAGATGATGCCTTAGCTCATCTTGGTTGGCGTGAGACCATGCTTGATGAAATGAGTGTGCTTCAGAACAATGGAACTTGGGACCTCGTTCCTTTACCTTTTGGGAAATCTGTTGTTGGTTGCAGGTGGGGTTTTGTTATAAAAATTGGTCTTAATGGTACTATTGATCGTCTCAAGCTCGTCTTGTGGCCTAGGGTTATACCAAAATTTTTGGTTTAGTCGATGGTGATAATTTTTTTTTCCAATAGCAAAGATGACTTCAGTTCGCTTATTTATAGCCATGGTGCTCTTCAACAATGGCCTCTTTATCAACTGGATGAAAAAATGCCTTTCTTAATGGGGATTTGTCGGAAGGAATTTATATGGAGTAACCTCCTGGCTTTTTTATTCAAGGGGAGTCTTCTGGATTGGTATGTCGTCTCCGCAAATCCTTATATGGTCTTAAGAAGTCTCCTGGCTTGGTTTGAAAAATTTAGCAAAGTTGTTCAATAGTTTGGTATGACTCGTAGTGAAGTAGATCATTCAAGTTTTTTATCGTCACTCGAGTGTTGGGTGTATCTATCTTGTAGCATATGTTGATTACATTGTGCTTACAGACAATGATCACCATGCCATATTACAGGTAAAACAACACCTTTGTCAACACTTTCAGACCAAAGATCTTGGCAAACCCAAATATTTTTGGGATTGAGGTAGCATAATCAAACAATGGTATTATTATTTCTCAGAGGAAGTACACATTGGATATTTTGGAGGAAACTGTTGAGACACCTATGGATCCTAATGTCAAAATCCCATCTATTCAAGGAAAGCCTAACTCAGATCCTAAGAAGTACAAAAGATTAGTTGGAAAATCGAACTATCTTACGGTCACTCGTCTAGATCATTGGATTGCAATCATTCGTATATGAGTTGTTAGTGTGGTGAGTCAATTCTTTAATTCAACATGTGTTGATCATTGGATTGCAATCATTCGTATATTGAAATACATTAAAGGTTCTCCTGGAAAAGGCTTGTTATATGGTCACAATAATCATACTAAAGTTGTATGTTATTCAGATGCTGATTAGGCTAGGTCTATGTTTGATAGAAGATCTACCTTCAGATATTGTGTTTCTATTGGTAATAATTTAATTTCTTGGAAGAGCAAGAAACAAAATGTTGTGGCAAGATCAAGTGCTAAAGCGGAATAAATAGTTATGGCTTCAACTACTTGTGAGCTTATTTGGCTTAAACAATTACTCAAAGAATTGCAATTTGGAGAAGTCAATCAAATGACATTCATTTGTGAAAATCAAGCTGCTCTTCATATTAGCTCAAATCCTGTGTTCCATGAAAGGACTAAACATATTGAGATTGATTGTCATTTCATTCGAGAAAATATTGTGTCTAGAGACATCAAGATTGAATTTGTCAATTAGCTGATATTTTCACTAGATCTTTATGGGGACCTAGAATTGATTATATTTGTAACACATTTGGTACATATGATTTATATGGACCAACTTGAGGGGGAGTGTTGAATGTAATGGGCTTAGCCCGTAGTCTATATTATTATGTTATTATGTTATTGATTTCGTTATTATTCATCTATAAATAATCACCCCTAAGTGTGTATTTTACACAAGGGATATCAATCCTATATTTATTTTCTTTATTCTTAATAACGTCTTACTTTTGCTTAATTTGTCACTTACATTAAGTATTTCAACCATAATCCAAATTGTTTGATAATTGTTCATAGATGCACTCCAACTATTTAAGAAAATTCCTTTGCATGTTTCAATAGTATAAGCTTTGGTGCTTCTTTGTTTTTCAGATTTTGAGTCTTTAAACTTATTATTTGTTCCTTCATAATTTCCTATATGTCTTGTAGTATTATTCCTTAATTCATTAGATTCCTTCCATTTCCATAATTGTAGTACTTTGACCTAAAAGTGAAAATTTATTTTGAATTCATTTTATGTCCAAACCTTGCAAAAAAATTAATATGAGAGCTTTAACATATCTAGTTAAAAAGGCATGTCCAAATATCAAATACAAAAACATAAACAAATCACAAAAGTCAGGACGTTGATTGCGTTTGACTAAGCATTCTAATGTGTAGTTTGCTCTTTGTTTGAAAATTATTGCACCTAATTCCTTTGGTGTTTCACACTAAAAATTTTACCATTATTACTTATTGTGTTACCTTGTTCTGGTTAAAATTTGAGTTTCAAATTCGTAGTCTAAAATTGCAATAAATGTTTAGAACAACCCTTGCTAACATTGACCTTAAACTTTCTCAGTGGTGACTAAAGCCTTACTATACATCAAATTGTTTTATTTGTTTCTCATTGAATAAACATCCATTTAACTTCAAATTTGTTGCGCTTTGTCACTTGTTAAGTTGAGATTCTACAATAAAATTTTCACCACCAAAAATGCTATGGAAAAATTATTACAAATTCTTGAATAGTTTGTGTCAACCTATTATATCACAAAATTTTAAGTAATATTTTTTTAGAATTAATGGCTTAAATAAGCAATCAAGGAAGTCAATCAAACAATGTAAAAGAAACTGTTTGCAGAATTTCAATCGGTTGAAACTTCGTTTTAACTGGTTGTTTATAGGAAATAACAAATACAAGAATCATGAAAGGAACATAATACACATGAGTTTACAGGAAACACAAAGCTCCTAAGATCAGGCCTTGAACCAGAGCAAAGCTATTCAACAATCTTGCAAAAAACTCTTGAAAAACTTTTCAAAATCAATCTCAATCTCATTGTATTTGACATCTTGTTGTTGTATTTTGTTTTGAAAGTAAAACCATTTTATAGCTCTCAAAACTAGCCATTCAAGGCAACAACCATGAGCCAAAACAATTAAGATTTGATTACAAAACAGATTAACAGGTTTTCAAAAAGTTGTTATGAAAATGTGACAATCAACCGGTTGAAAAGTCGTTTTAACGGGTTGAATTGATTAGTTAGTTATTTAACCAAGTCAAAAACACTTTTATAATCTTCAAACAAGCCAAGTGACAAACAACCGATTATTTCGAGGTTTCAACCGATTGTTTTTCTCTTTGCTTAGAAAAACACTTTTCCCTTTTGAAATAGATTGAGCAAGCTTGTGCAAGAGACAATGAATGATTTGTACAAGAATTCTAAACAACTTAAACTAAGCCCAAATCAAAAGCAACACAACTTCAACCTTCATCATAGATTTGAAACATCAAAACTCCCATGCTCTACATTTTTTTTCTTTGTATTTCTCTTTATAAGTCAATTGTCTGGGAAAATGCTCCAAAAGACAATCTCAATAAAACTTTGTAATAATAACACGTGCATTAGTGTCACAGTCTGTTAGTGGGCTCTATGTAATTGCACTATCATTATAAGATTCGTTTATTTTTTTTCCACTTGCATTTATTTCCTTGTTTTATTTTCAATATTATATTCTTTCCTTTATTTTCTTGATTTTACGCCTCTGTGATACGTAGGTTTTTCTGTTCTTTGCTTATAGACCTTCCATTGGTTTTAGGTGTTCATTTGCGCATTCACACACATACTTAGGCTTCAAAATTGTTTTGAAGTCCTATATGAGATAAACTCTGACTAAAAAAAATCCTGATACTAAAGTAGTCCATTGAGACTAACGTCACTTTCATATTCTTTGATTAAATCCACTAAAAATAAGAATATGTGTATTAGACTTTGAGGTATTTCGTATTTAACAACTTTACAGTTATTAAAACTGATTTTAATAAGATGAAGTAAAATCGCATGAAGTTGCGTTACTTATTAGTCAACTAAAATAAATTAAAAGTGAACTTTTAGTCATTTTATTGAATTAAAATAATTTTAGTAAGCTAAAATATACATAAATTCATTTCTGAATTGGTTAAGTAATTTTAGTTAATTAAAAAAATTAATAACTAAACTGCTAAAACACTTTTTAATTTACTAAAAAGGATCTAAACATTTTAATAGACTATTAACACTTCTATAAGCCATTTTATTCAAATCTTACCAAGGTCAATGAATGAAAACTTACTTGCTACACTTAAAACAACAAAGTTATAACTCAAACACTAGATTAGTTCTAAGATAAAACTTTTATCAAATTCAAGTGGTTAGCATATTAAACCAACTAACTCATGCTTGATCTTTAATATTAAATTCTCTTCGTGTATGTGTACATGTGTATATAATAACAACAAGAAGAGTTTAGATGAAAGAAAATTAATAATATTAAGTTTACTTAAATTTCAGAAGTAATATGTGATTGAACCAAAAGTATAATTGAATCAATCTTTTTATAAGATTTAAGACAATTGTCACTAGTTTAGAAAAAAGATTTTAAAATATTTTTAGAAGACTTGTGAAAAGATAAGATGAGCTGGTACATGTGCAATAGCTCAGGCAAGAGACACTTATTTTTTTTTTTTTTTAATAATGGTTCAATCTAACTGGATTACATCACTTCTCCTTTAAGAATATAATCAAACTAATTACACAACTATTCTCAATTACATCTATTATATATCATGTAAATAATGTAACTCCTAACTACCTCCTTTATCTTTCTCTAAGAGAAGGAATATATTTTACTTTAAATCAATTCTAGCTTTCACGACTATTTTATATTTTTCACTCCTGGATATAACAAGAAATGTTGTTTGAAGATTACATGGATAATGTTAACAAGTTAGATGATTCAGTAACCACTAGACGGTCCAGTAGTTGCTAGACAGTCTATCACCCATTAGACAGTCTCGTGATATGAGAGTCTATAAGTTTTGATGATAACAAAAACTATAAGATGTGTTAATTATTCTAAAAAAGTTCATTAGTGTGCATAACAAGTCAAACACATCTCAAACCGTCTATAAAGGTGTAACCTATTAGAAGGTCCTGCAGTATTAAAATGGTTAGACAAACAATCTTTGATTTAATGAAAGAATAATCAAAGTAGAAAACATTGGCCAATTAGACAATTCACATGTGAATAAGCGCTCCAAACAATCCTATAAAAGATATGAAGGTCACACTAGAAAATATTGTAAGTTGATCTCAATAAGCAAGATGAGCAAGACTCACTAGATGATCTCACTGAAGTAAACATACCAGATTGATCTAATAGTAGAAGATCACACCAGATGGTTTAGTTAGACATTCCCTAAAGGCATATCAACACAGACGACTCAAAAGCCCAAGGAAAGTATATCAATACAATTTTTATTGACATACTAGACGATATTTGGAGCTTATAAATGACAAACAACCATTTTGTCTTCTACGCGTTAGACAATCTAACGTATCAAGGAGTGTCTATACTTGACTTTTACATTTTGAGAATGTTTTTTTGACACCGCGTTAATGTTCTCAAACCTTATTTGATGATTTGAATTCATATAAAACAAATTTTTCAAATAAGATAATTGATTGAATTAGTTTGGAAAGTTTTGGCAGTTCTAAATGTAAAATAAAGTATATCGAAAACTCTAAATATTGAGTGTCTTAATGATTTGTGAATGAAATACACTTTCTATATTGATTATAAACCATTTCAAGTAAAATTATGCCTTAAGGATTAAGTTTAAGACTATTTTAGAAAGTTTTCGAATGAATAATGTATTACTAGAAAGATTTCGAAAAGTAGAGACACACATATTCACTACTTTAAAGAGTTTTTCAAAAATATATTATGGAAATATATCCAAGGTAAAATATGATTATCTATCAACATTTAAATCTTGTATTAACTTGGAAACAATTTGAAAATGCATTTACAATGGAAATTCTAGAAATAGAAGGTCTTGATAATTCAAAACTATAAAAGATATTGCTTTAGTGATACTCGTGCTTTATTATGATACTCATAATGTTGCTGAAAATGTTTTAGGAGCAATTGGCTCCAAAAATTTGTAGGTACAATTGGATAAAAAATGGAGGGTTGAATGGAGTATAAACTCATTTAAATTTTATCAAAACACGATCAAGCACAAATGATAAAAGATAAAGAGAAGGGAAACGTATGCACAAAGATTTATACTAGTTCACCCTAAACACCAGGGCTACGTCCAATCCACTCAAGCAACCCGCTTAAAAACCTTTACTAATTATTATCCACCTTTCCAGGTAACAAGTATTCTCCACCTCTCCAGGTAACAAGTATTATCCATCTCTCCAGATAACCAATATTTTCCACCTCTCCAGGTGACAAGTATTATCCACCTCTCCAAGTAATAAGTATTAAACACTTTTCTAAGAAAACAATCTTAATCTCCTTCTAAGACCAAGACCTCTCAACAAGTGAGAAACACTATCAAACATAGAGTAAACGTGAAAACTCACAAGGTAATATTCAAAAGTGAAAGATTTACAATACAAGGCTCACTCTAGAAACAATTTGTGGTCTAAACAACAAATATGAAAATTATCTCTCAAGTACTAAACACACTAAAAAAAAAACGCTTGATCGCTTGTAGTAATCTTGGATGCTTGTATTTGTGTGTTCTTCTTCACCTTCAAGGTCTTTATATAACACTTCATATTTTGACCTTTGAGACTTTGATTCTTCTCTTTGTTCACAGAGTTGTTAGACGCTGGATATGGAAATTTTTGCTCTTGATTGATTCTTCTACATCTTGGACTTGAATTGTATTTGAATTGCTTCTTCTTTCAGTCCCGATGTGAACTATGAGTCTTCATTACTTTGATATTCAAAATCTTTATCAATACTTTTTATTTAATTTCATTGTTTATCATCTATCTTTGCATTGGGCTGGATATAGAAACTTTAGCTTTGGTTGTTTTCTGTGCGTTTTTGAGCATGTCAAACATTTTGAATTGTTTCCTTTTGTTCCTTTGATATGAACGTTGATCCTTCATATATTTGTGACTTGATATTAAGTTGAATAATCATATTGATATTCAACTTCTATGCAATAGATGCTTGATATGGAAACATTTTTTGTGTTGATATCTTCCCATCTTTGCCATTTGTAGTTTTGTTCAATGTTCTTTGAGATGTATTTGAATGTTGGATGTTGGATGTAATTTTGGATTTGATTTGAATCTTGTTATCCACTTTGAGCTCTATTGCATTTGAAGTTAATTATGAAAGTTTTAGCTTGCGTTTTTAATGCCTTTTCTCTTCGTTATTTGTATTAGCTTTGAATGTCTTCAATTTCCTCCCAAGAATCTCATTATGCAATAACTCCATTATGCATTATACGCTCAATAAGGAAACTTGTTCACGTTCTCCTCTGCTTCTTGATGGTTCACTTGATCGTCTAGCACATGATCATCGTATGATACATTCATTTGGTCATCGTCGGGTCCATGTAACGCTCATGCTTCATATGTTATTCTCAGAGTATTGTCCAACACGTGCCTTGATAGCATCATTTGCCTTTCATTTTTTACACGTTCTTCCTTAACAACACAGTCTATTGAGTTCCCTTTTGTAGACATTGTCTACTAATTTGATGAGACCTTTTGATATAGCTCTTGTATGTTATGACCATCGTTTGTCACTTCCATTTGATGCTAAGTTTGTACCATCATCTGGTGCTTTCATTTTCAGTCCCTTATGTGTTAGATTGTCTGACATGTTTGTTTTGTGTGACACTTGCTTGTATTGACATTCAACGTGTGTAGGCCTTTTCAAACACTTTGCACATACCGTCTGGTGTAGGCTTTTTCGTAAATGCATTTTATTATGAGCCTTGTGACGTTTGATTGTACATGTCATTTGTACACATCGTCTGACATGTTCTCCTAACAAGTTCTTGTGTTGATAAACCGTCTATTGTCTTTCTAAGAACTATTGTCACTACAAGAAAATCATGAAATAGAAACAAATTTTTAGAGACCAAAATAATTAGTTGCAATAGTAACTAAATTGAAGACCATTTTAGAAACTAATTTTTTTTTTGGTTTCTAAATTAGTTTCTATTATTGTTAAATAGTTTTTAAATTGGTATCTAATTAGCAACTAAGGTTTTAGAGACCAAATTTAGAAACTAAATAATTGGTAGTTAAAAATTTGGTTGCTAATTAGATACCAATTTAGAAACTATTTAACAATAATAGAAACAAATTTAGAAACCAATTTTTTATTTAGTTTCTAAAATGGTCTCTAATTTAGTTACTATTACAACTAATTATTTTGATCTCTAAAAATTAGTTTCTATTTCATGATTTTCTTGTAGTGGGCACACTTAATAATTATTTGTTTAGAATACTTAACATACCTTATAGTGTTTGTTAATATATAAACATTTTCTCTTAAAAGATGTCTTATGGAATGGAAGATCATCTAATGCCTCAACAATCTCCCATTTTCGATGATGACAAAACCTTTTAAGGGTCATGCATATAATTTTTTAAGGGTCATGCATATAATTTTGACAACTATGTGCGAACCAACACACAAATAAAGTCTTTATTCGTTAAATGAATTTATTACACCCGAAAAGGAATATGAGGGAAATTAAAAAACAAAGAAATTATTATCTTTCTAGGAAGGAAAGAAGTTATCTGTGGTGCGAGGTGAAGGGGTTTAGAAGAGTCTAAGCTGTGGAGCGCTTAAGGGACTTAGGTTGGGTACACCATTATGAGGTCTAGGCAATTTTATTTATAACATTGATCAAATTCTGGAAATGGGTACCAGAATAAGGCCAATTAATTTTCAATCTACTATAAATATAAATACAGAATTTCCTCAATTTAAATATTTTATTATAGAAGAAAAATTAAAATAGTTGGGAAGATGAAATAATAATAAAAGTAATTTTAAAAGGTTATTAAACTTAACAAATGTTCATAAAATCCACTAGTTGAATGTGTTCGTGGCCAGTGTTAATTTAAAAATTAAATATAAATAATGATAACAATATATATATATATATATATATATATATATATTAAAAAATAAAATATATATATATATATATATATATATAATTTAATAAATATAAATATACAATCTTAATATATTTTAAATATGTAATATAGTAGATGGAAATAACATAACATTATAAATATTAATTTAATATAAAATAAATATTATTTTAATATATAATTATATTTGTATATTATATAAATACATATCAATATTAATATTTTCACATATAACATTAAAATATATTAAGAATAATATTAATATGATTTTTAAATAAAATTTATATATAATGATGTAAAATCTATATATTAAAATGTGATGAGTAAAAATATTAAAAATAATTTTTTTTAAGTAAAAGTAAAAACATTGATATTGTGCACTGAGTTAGTTTTATCTATAATAAAATTTACTTAAAAAATGTTACTGTAAGGTGTGAAATTTACTTAGAGTAACGTTTCTTAATAAATGTAAGTAATAAAATGTTATTAAAAATATTAAATGGGGTAGTGTAGCAACAAATACTAAAAGAACATTATCAAACTCACACCACATTCAATATGAGATGCGTCAATTCATAATAACATTATGCCATTTATGTTTGGTAAATCTTAGAAAAAAACTAAAATTAAATACTATTCCTAATAAAATAAATAAGATACAAAAAATAGTGTAGTTGAAAGCTTAGAAGCCCGTTTCCACCGTTAGACCCTATTCATGCGCTATCTTCTTCCATTCCTTTCTTAGTCTACACATAATGACATAAACTACATACTTTTTTTTTTCCTTATCAATAACCACAACTACCAAAAACACTCATATCTTTTCTTTTTTTCTTTGTTTTTATTGTTCCTAGTCGATGCCATCTCTACATATTTGGGACAATGTTTATCTATGCATATAGTAATCACTCATCATATTTATGGTTGATAATTTCGATGAATGGTGAATTGAGCTATGAATGTCATCTTTAAAACTATTCACTTGTTGAGGTTCATATTGAATTGATGTGTATGATCATACCCTTCTTTTGCCTTTTGTAGTTTGCACAATCTCCCTCTAGCCATTGCAAAGTTAACAATGGTTATGATTGTGTTAAACATGTGAAGTGTTGAAACAGTGGTTGGGTAATATAATAATAATGGGTGAGAGAAAAGGGGTTTCTTCTTCCAAAGTTGTTTTTAGAAAGTTATTGCTTTTCTTTTTCACAATGACATCGGTTCTGTTTGTCTTGTCCTGGTTCTATGTTATGCGATCCACGTATCGTCCTCATTTCATTGAGTACAGTCTGTTACCCAATTCAAAACATTTATCTACATTAGACGGTTCAAAGTATGACATGCAGAAGCAGAATGTTGATTCCTCATTTGGGAACCGAGCAATCCTTGTAGATAGTGAAGACTTGAAGGAGGGTGGTAGGAGAAAAGGTCCTAATGGAAAAGAAAAAGTAGTGAAGCATAGAGGGAAATGCCACCAAAATGATGAACTTGTTATCAAGGTTTACATGTATGATTTACCAGCAGAGTTCCATTTTGGACTCTTGGATTGGAAACCAAATGGGAAAAGTGTTTGGCCAGATGTTAGAAATAACATACCTGGTTACCCTGGGGGCTTGAATTTGCAACATAGTATTGAGTTTTGGCTTACATTGGATGTTCTTGCATCAGAATTTCCTGAAGCCCCTAAGGCAAGGACTGTAATTCGAGTCCAAAACTCTAGTGAAGCTGATATTATATATGTACCATTCTTTTCATCTTTGAGCTATAATCGCTACTCAAAACGTAGACCAAATGAAATGAAGAATGGGAACATGATATTGCAGGAAAAGTTGGTGAAACACTTGACAGCTCAAGAGGAGTGGAAAAGATCAGGGGGAAAAGACCATTTGATTTTGGCACACCATCCCAACAGTATGTTAGATGCAAGGATGAAGCTGTGGCCAGCTACATTTATTCTATCAGACTTTGGGAGATATCCTCCAAATATAGCCAATGTTGAAAAGGATGTGATAGCCCCTTATAAACATTTAATCCCTTCATATTTAAATGACAACTCCACCTTTGATACTCGTCCAACATTACTCTACTTCCAAGGAGCAATATATAGAAAAGATGTATGTTCTTCTTCCTCTCTAATGCATTGGTTTCTCTTGCTTTTCAGAGAAGATAATTTTGCATTGACATCAATAATTCATGTATGTTAGAAAACACTTTGCTTTTCAATTATAATTAAACAATGTTTAAAAGGGATAATAGAATGCCTCTTTTAGTCGTCTTTGATGTTTTTTTGATCCTTTTAGAAGGAGGGTCTACTACATCTGATAAGTCATCTAAATAATGAAGAGATTGGTTAAAATAGAGCCTTTTTAGGTCCCATGATTATGAAGTTGGTGGAATTTGAACCCTTGTGTTGTTTTGTGCATTGGTTGGTTCAGTATTTGTGCTTAACTAAGTTTACTACAATATAGTTGAACTTTTCTTAAGAATGCCCCTCTCCATTGGAATAATGGTGAATTTAATGTATTTATATTGGTCAAAGGCAATACCAATTTCAAGAGGAGCAAATTAATTTGTCTTCATAAAAAAGTGATTTCTTAATCATGTTAGTTACATAATGTTATGCAATTTCTTGATAAAGTGAACTCTGTCTTAGAATTATAAGAAGGAGAATGGTGAAACATGCTTTATATTGACACAAATGGAGAATCTAAATTCCAACTTCTCGAGTTCCTTAAATGGAATGATCATCACTTTCACTAAAAAAAATCATAAAATAGAAATCAATTTTAGAAAAAATAATAATTAGTTGTTATAGTGACTAAATTAGAGACCATTTTAGGAATTAAATAAATGGTTGGTTTCTAAATTAGTTTCTATTATTCTTAAATGGTTTCTAAATTGGTAGTTAAAACTTTGGTAGCTAATTAGATACCAATTTAGAAACTATTTAACAATAATAGAAACTAATTTAGAAAACATTTTTTTTAGTTTCTATAATGGTCTCTACTTTAGTTACTATTGTAACTAATTATTTTGATCTCTAAAAATTGTTTTTTATTTAATGATTTTCTTGTAGTGTTTTATAACCATGTCTGATAAAAGAAGTTGAACATTTTGCTAAATCACCTATTTCTGTTAAGCATTAAATTCAAACCGCTATTAGTTTGGTTTTCTTGAATGATTAATAATTATTACTTTTAATTCTAGTATTATTAATAATTATTACTTTTAATTCTAGTATTGAATGTGATTTATAATATTGTTTTAAATGCAATTTATAATTTAGCTGTTCTAAGAGAACATATGAATTAAAAAGTCTAATGTGAGACTCTGTAGTAATATTATATTCTCCAATTCAAAATGCAGCAGAAAAAAATAAAAATATATTCTCTGTTCACAGTTTACTTGTTATTGCATTATAAATACATTTTTCTTCTAAATTAATACTGGCTATTTTGAATATATATTTTCTGTATGATCAGGGAGGTTTAGCACGACAAGAGCTATTCTATCTTTTGAAAAATGAAAAGGATGTGCATTTTTCCTTTGGAAGTATTGGAAAAGATGGAATTAAGAAAGCAACAGAAGGCATGCGTGCATCCAAGTTTTGCCTCAACATAGCTGGTGACACTCCTTCATCAAACCGATTGTTTGATGCCATTGCTAGTCACTGTGTCCCTGTCATAATCAGTGATGCAATTGAGCTACCATATGAAGACGTTATTGACTACTCTGAGTTCTGCATATTTGTTCGTACTACTGATGCCATAAAAGAAAATTTTCTGATAAACTTTATCCGAGGTATTAGCAAAAAAGAGTGGACCCGAATGTGGAACATGTTGAAAGAGATCGAACATTTATTTGAGTTTCACTTCCCTTCTAAGGAAAATGATGCTGTTCAAATGATTTGGCAGGCTGTGGCACGCAAGGTTCCTGCCATGAGGTTAAAGTTAAATCGACATGGAAGGTTTTCTAGGTCACCTCCTAGTGCAGACAAAGAACTAAAATCAATACCATTACCAAGGAATTTTTGGTGATAAAATTACTATTGAACAGGATATGAAACATGTGGTAGTTATATTTACCTTCAGAATTATCACAACATTTTCTGGTTGTATTGCTCAGTATTTCTTCGGTTTGTCTCGCTACCAGGTTTTTTTTCCCATTTTCCTCCAATGATGTATAGACAAAATTCAATTGATGTTGTCTCTCCTTTTGGAAGTCTCCACAGTTGGGTGGGTGACATTGTAGTACAAATTAATTGGTAGAAAAATTTATCAGGTTTTTTTAGCTGGCATGATATAATTTTTGTCTCTTATTATCGAAATGCAGGTGTTTTTCAACATATTAGGAAGTTTGAAAAGTTGTGTCACCATTTTTGTTATGTTAAAGTAAAATTGTGCTTTGGTACGATTTTAGTTTAAGATGATTACATATAAATCGTGGCACATTGACTAGACTTCACTTTTTCACAATAAAGACGTGCCAACGTGACGACTTTCCAACCTTGTAAAAGCGCGTCATTTTGGTGAAAGAAAAAAAGGAAAAAATGGTCTCATACTAATAGAAAAAACTAGTTTATCATGACATTAAACAATTGTATGGGCTTCTTTACTATGAATGTTAACTATAAGTACGGAATATGTTTGGTAAATTCTCCCTGCACCTCCATACATTCTTCCTAAACCTCCATGTATTTTTTTAATTCTAACCCTATCCTTCTCAGTATATGGTAAGGTTTTTCACTCGCTTATTTCTTTTTTCATTTTTTTTGTATACCGGATTGTAAAATCCCAACACCCCTTACTATAATATGTATTATGGATTGTACAATCCAAAAGGTATTTCTAGATCAAAAAATAACTTCTAAATTATATAATTCAGAATGTATTTTAAAAATGTATTATGCATTGTACAATCTGAAAGGTATTTTCGAATCCAGAAATACTTTATGGATTGTACAATCCATAATACACATAATAGTTGGGGTGTTATGAATTGTAAAACCTATAAGGTGTTACTGGATCTGGGAATACCTTCTGAATTCTGTAATCTATAATGGTTTCTTTCTTTTAAAAATGTATTATAGATTCTACAATTTGAGAAGTGTAAATAGAAAAAATAACATTTCCTAAAAAGTATATTTTTTAAAGACAAAATGGTCTTTACGTATGGACCTATAGGAGGTGTAAGAAGAAACAACCAATATGTTTTGACCAATTGAAGTGATGGACAATTGAATTCAACAGAGAGAAATACAAGAAAAATATTTAAGTGTGCATCATAAATTAATTATATGAGAAAAATTGGCATTACATTCAACTAAAAACATTGACATTCCCCTCCGATTCCGGACAAAAGCTAAAGTAGTAAAATGAAAAGAATATGGGAATATCTTGGTTAATTGTTGATAATTTGGAAAGTTGAAAGTGAAGAAAAAAAATAAAAATGAAATGACCCACTATTAGAAGATTACACTTCAAACAAGATATAACAACTGAAAACAAAACACCTATTATAAACTAATCAGTTACTTGATAAAATATTGTGGCTCGCTTGTGCAACCTACTTTACCAGTTAAATTTAAATAACTATAACTTAAAATTGTTGGAAATAGTTTCTTATATTTTGTTGGTTGTGAATATATTTTTAGTTAACTTAAAATCTAAATTTATTTGCAATATAATTATAATTAAGAAATTAAATGTTCATAAATAGAGAATATTATAAAGAAAAAAAACATACAAACAAGCTTTTTGGTCACTCCTTGCCTTTTTACATTTTTCAATTTCATCTACGTCCATCAGTATGTTATCACTTTAGAATAAAAAAGTTGTGAAGAATGGTTTTGTAAAATATTGTTTTTAAGGTTCTTAGATTGTCTGATATCGTTGGACTCTCTCAATAGACTTTTTAGTCTCAGTCTTTACGAGACCTGGACTGCTTGATGAAACTATCTAGTGGTTGCTCTATTATGAAATGAGAAACATTTCACATATCTTCTTCATTAGTTTTAAGCACGTTTCATGTGTCAGTTATATTGGTATTTGTACTATAAGTAGAACCTTGTACCTCGCATTTTATGGTAACTTTTCAAGTTGAACTTTAAGTTGAAATATGAGGTTTTGAGGCAAGTCTTGAAGGAGTTCGCTATTAGAGAAGTTTCAGAGCTTGTACATGACTAAGTCCTTAGTGGATCGTCTTATCTGAAGTAGGCACTTGACTATTATAAGATGAGTAGTATAAAGGAAATAAACGAACAACTAAATGAATCAACAAGAGTTGATAATTGATCTGGAGAACATTGATGTGCAGATTGATGATGAGGTTCATGCATTATTGTTGTTGTGTTCATTGCTTAAGACACATGATCACTTCAAGGAAAATTTGACATCGAGAGACTCTCTCTCTTGAGGAGGTTCAGGTGATTTGAACTCTAATAAGATGAACAAGAAGCTTTAAGTTAAGGCGTCTAATACTAGAGATGACCTTGTAGCAAGGGGTAGGGTGTCTACCAATGATAACAAAAGAGGTAGAAGAAGGTCAAAGTTGAGGACAAATAATGATTTAAATACATCTGCTTTAAGATGCTACCATTGGAAAAAGGAAGGACACAATAGAAGGTTTTTTTCCAAAGAGGCAAAAGAAGGCTACCAACCTTAACAAACCATTTGGGTTTGATAATGGTCTATGGATCTTCTATGTCTAGTGAAACAACTTTGGTGGAAGAAGATTATGAATCATTAGAGGTCCTTATGGTGTTAAGAAGTGTCGATGATTGTGAGTGGATAATGAACTCTGGATGTTCATTCCATATGACACTAACTGTTTGTGGTTTCAAAAGTTTATAGAACTTGAAGGATGTTTAGTTCTCCTTAGTGACAACAAGTATTGTAAGATAAATGGAGTTGGAACCATCAAGTTTCTTCTGCATGATGGAATTGAGAGAGTTCTTGAGGAAGTTAGGTTTGTCCTAGCTTGAAGTGCAATCTGATATCCCTTGGTGACCTAAAGAAGAAGGGATATGTATTTAGAGGTGAGAGGGGAATGTTGAAGGTGCTGAAGGGATCCATGGTAGTTATGAAATGTTCAAGAAAGAATGGCTCGTATGCCTTGGAAGGTGTTATAGTGTCTAGCTCAACATGAGTAGACCATCTAATCCAAGACTGAAATATCTCAGAGAATGTTAGGTCATGTACGCGAAAAAGACATAGAGGAGTTGAAGAAGTAAGGCTTGTTTTGCAGTAACAAAATTGAGCAATTGAGATTTTGTGAAGATTGTGTCCAAGAAAAATCTTGTAGAATTCTTTTTAATGTAGGACAACAAAGGACAAGGGGAATCCTTGATTATGTTCATGCTGGCTTATGGGGACCTTCTACAACTATATCACACTCTAGTGCTAGATACTTTTTTGTCAATAATAGATGATTACTCAAGGATGTTATGGATTTATCCTCAAAATATGAAGGACTATGCCATTGAGAATTTCAAGAGTTGGAAGTGTCTAATGGAGAACCAAGTCAGTAACAAAATTAAGCGATTTAGAACTAATAATGGTTTGGAATTTTGTTCAGAATTGTTCAAGACCTTTTGGAAGGAGAAGGACATTGCAAGGAATCATCAAATGGTAGCAAAGACTCATTATTAGCCTAACTGAGAGATTTAATAGGTCCATTTTGGAAAAAATAAAATGCTTATAGTTAAGTGTTGGATTTCCAAAGGTATTTTGGGATGAAGATGTTGCTACTACTACTTACTTGATCAATAGACGTCCCTCAATAGTGTTGGAGATGAAGACTCCTGAGGAAATCTGGTGAGGAAATTCCCCAACAATGATCACTTGATAATCTTTAGTTGTGTTGCCTATGCTCACACGAGGCAAGGAAAATTGGATGCATGTGTTGTTAAGTGCTTGTTTTTAAGTTATTCAGAAGGTGTGAAAGGATATTGTCTATAGTGTATTGAGCTAGGATTCGAAAGGTGTACCATCATTTGGGATGTCATTTGATGAAAACCCATCCAGCCTCGAAACATTCGTCTAAGGAGATTGGAAGCAGGAAAAGGATCTCAGAAGACTCTCATCTCAAAGAGAATTAATGTTGTCTGCTCTTCCATTTTTATCTAGTTTTATAAACATTGTACAAAGTAGTATAGGTTTTTTTTGGGCTTGTATTTGGGTCATTTTCTTGAGCCATGTTTTGGCCAATTTTCATGGGCCATGTATTGGGCCAATTAGAGTAGGGTGTAAATAGAAAAAAGAAAGAGTCTAGATAGAGTTACAATTGGGCCTCTTTGGACCCAATGAAACTCTAAACCATCTAGGGTGCACAAATAAATTACTAGAGTGCAAACAAAAAGCATGGAGTAGCAAGGAAGGCATGAAGGTCCACATGTCATCTCCTTAATGGAGAGGATTCCCACCAATGCCAAAAGGACATTTGTCTTCATGGAAATCGGGAGGATTCTCTCCAATTAGAGGAGGACACTTGTCAACCTCTAATTTGAGAGGATTTGCTCCAATCAGAGAGAGTCACTTGTTCTTCTATGAGTGGATAGTTTTTAGGGTTAAAGCTTGCACCTTGGCTGCCCATAACATTATAAATACAAGTGCTACCCCCTTGTAAATTATATTTGAATAGACTATTGAATTGCTGAAAAAAAATTCAGCCTCAACTAGTCTGTTAGCTCACTCTTTGTTAGCCTTATTTCTAAGTGTTTTAGAAAGGAACCTCTTAGGAGTTGGCCTTATTTCTTTCACTCATTTTAGCCACCAAATTCTGCACCCCAAAATACAAAACAAAATACTCATAGCAATGCAAGCTAGGATTGCATCAAGTGGTATCTAGAGCATTAGGTTCACGGTTCTTCAAGAGATAAGTTCTCAAAAAAATTTGTTCTTCATTTTTCCATATTGTTTACATGTTATTTTTCATGTCTTGATTCTGTTTTTGTTTTAGTTATACCATTTTGTTTGTTGTTTGTTTGGCTTAATTGGTTTAATCGGAGTTCTTTTTGAATTTATCTCGTGTGCTTTTGAATTTTGTCGAGTATTATTTCATTTTCTTTAGGTAAAAAAAATTATGTGGGTTTCATTTTTATTTTATGATCTATTTCTATTTGTCTAAAGTCATGTTGTTTTCATATATGTCATAAAATCAAGCAGTCCTTTGTTTGAGTTTTGTTTCTTATTTTTACAATGAATATCCATGTGGTTTGAGTCATTTTGTGCCTTTATGTGCTCTTCTATTTATTTTTTTTTGTCTCTTATCTTGTTATTAAATCATTAACAAGTTCATTAGAGTTAAGTTTCTATTATGTCTTGAGTTTCAATTCTTTTTTTTTCAAATCCCTTAGGTTTCTTCTTTTTCAGTTTTTGTGAAGTTTTGTCTTTGTTGTGAGAATTTATTGTGGATTTGTATTTTGGTAAAAACATTTGAAAAAATTCACATAACCCTATTGAGATGTTATTGGTATTGAGATAAAACAGAACGTCCAAAAACAAAATAGGAAAAAAGTTATAAACAGTAAAAGTTGGAACGTTTTCAATCTAGAAAAAACAATTTCAGTGTGGTGTTGCTCTCAATATAAAATTTACTGCACCTTATTCCTTGGGTTTTTTTACCTGAAATTTTTACCACACATTTCTTGATGTGTTGTGGAGTTGGGATAAAAGTTTGAGATTCAAATTCATTATAATATTTCCCCAGTAAAGTTCTGAATCATCTATGTCAGTGTTGGAATACAGTTTCAATCTCTGAATACTGGTACTGCAGTGTTTGATTTATTTCTCTCAAAATACACATCCGTTTCACCTAAAATTTGTTTCATTTGATCAAATACTGTGTTAAAATTCTCACACAAAAACTTCATACACAAAATGTTTCTGGATGAAGTTTCACAAATTTGGGAAGTTTCAGTGTCTGTTTCATTCTAGAATTTTTGTTTTGAAATCTATTATAATTCCATTCTTAGGTTTCCTATTTGAGTGCTCACTGTTTTTGTTATCTTTAATTGTTGATTTGTGTCTTAAAATACCCCTTGTAGTTGTCAAATAAATCCATTTCATTTTAGCAATTTTAATTGAGTTTTTCTTGATTTTTTACTTGTTTGCCTCATAAGGTGAAATTCATATTGAGTGGAAGTTTGGTTTTGAAGTTGTGAAGCTAATTTCTACTAGATGATTCAAAGCTAAAGGCTAAAAACAGTAATTATTTGGAGAGGGAAGCAATTGATGACAAGAATCAAGTTCATATAAAGAGAAGGAAGATTTGACAACTTGAAGTAAAGAAATTGATACAAAAAAAATTATTGTATTTTTAGCTTTGTATCACGGAACCTTTGTGTACAAGTTTAATTTCTTTCTTACTTTTGTTTGGTTTGGGAAAATGATTTCAAAACAATCTCATTGAGAACATTGTAATAGTAAAGCGTTTATTCTTGTGGAAATGTGCAAGGGATTCAAAGTGTCACTTGCATTTTCACCTAGGTTTTCTGTCTAGATCTTCTTGCTTTATTTTACTTTCTTATTGTTAATTTCTTGCTTTCTTTTGTTTTTTTTCAAGTCTCCGTGATACTTAGGTTTTGTTTTCCATTTCTTGTAGTTGATATTCCTCTGATCACTAGGACACCTTGCATACATCACATTTAGGGAAAATTTGTTTTGAAGTTTCTTTTGAGGAAAAACTTTGTTAAGACTATCCGAGGTAAGCTTTGGTTAAGGGAGGATTTGCTATTTAATAAGTCCTAATGATTCACCTCTCTTTACTGGGAGTGAACTTGGAGACAATTTGATTTGTTGACCTTGATTGAAACTTCACCAACTCTAAAACCTATTTATGAAAATATTTTATCACTCATTTAAAATAAAATAAAAAATTGAAAAAATCATTTCTTTTTAATTTCAAAATGAGTGATCATTTACACGCATCAAGTGTAAAAGGAAGTAATAGGGAACAAGAAGATGCCTATGGGTGGAGAGAGGAGAATAGAATTTTTGAGAGAAGATAAAGATAGAAAATGGGATGAGATAAAGGAAAAGTTTGGCAAAATGGTTCTCAACAAAAATAAGGACAAAAAGTTTGAAGAAGAAAGATCTATTCATAGAAGAAAGATTTATAACTCCCATTATCAAAGCAAGGAAGTGGTGTATTTTGAGCCTAAAAGTTTATATTATTCTACAGAGCCTGAAGTATACATTCCCTACTTTGATGGAAACAAAAATGTTGAATAATATTTAGAATGGGGACAAATCTTGATCAAATTTTTAAGAAATACAAAGTGGATGAATATACTGGATTTTTCTTGGCTACCCTATTTTTCATGAATTTGCTAGGTCTTGGTGGCAACAAAGGTAACTTAATGTTAGAATTGGTACAACATCAAAAGTAGAGTACTGTAGTGATTTAAAGGCGTGTATAAGAAGAAAATTTGTTCTGCCTTCATATGATAGAAAAAGAAAGCTTAGAGAAGAAATGAAAGAGCTTGTTAAAATATGAAGAAAATTTGTAGACGGAGAAAAAGAATATGCTAGAAGAGAGAAAGTGTTTAAAGAAAAATTACAAACTCTTGTCAGAAAGAAAGAAAGGAAATACAAAAGAGAAAGAGAGGTGAACGAAAGGAAAATAGAGAAGAGAAAAAAAAGAGAGAAAAGTGATGATGGTAAAGGAAAGTACAAAAAAACTCTTTTTCTGGATTTAAATCAGATATCGATAACATTTTATCTTCTCTAGAAAACCCTTGTGAGGATGTCCTTGAAGAAAAACTATGTCTGGAGCTGAACCGATATAGATATAAATGTTTCCTCCATAGAAAATACAGAAGAATGTTTGATTAAAAAGGAAGAAGAGGAAACCAATAAAGAAGAAAAGTCTTTTATGACACCCACTGCAAGCATAGTTAAAAAAAAATCCTCAAAGGGGGATTACAATACTTTGATCTCTTCTTTTCAATTATATAATGCTCATTCTTCTTCACAAAAATCTCAAAAATAACACTTTGTGATGTTATTGCCTAGCTTGGGCAATAAACAACACAAAGTGAACAAAATTATTTTTGAAAAAGGTCCTATGTTTTTCTTTCAAAATTTTTATAAAAATAAAGACCTTATTTTTTTTTTCTTTTCTTTCGTTTTAATTTTTTTTAATAAAGAAAATTATCTCATATTTGTTTGATGTCTATTGTAGATTGACATTCAATCTAGGAGGAAAATAACAAATAAATAAGAGGCTGTTGTCATTGAACATCATTCAGGATTTGAGGACAGATCCTTCTCAAGAGGGAGAGAATGATGAAAACCCTTCCAGCCTCTAAACATTCGGCTAAGAAGATTGGAACCAGGAAAAGGATCTTAGAAGACTCTCATCTTAGGGAGAATTAAGGTTGTCTGCTCTTTCATTTTTATAAAAATTGTACAGAGTAGTATAAGATTTATTTTGGGCTTGTATTTGGGCCATTTTCTTGGGTCATGTTTTGGGCCAATTTTCATGGGCCAATTAAAGTAGGGTGTAAATAGAAAAAGAAAGAGTCTACCTGGGTGCACTAATAAATTACTAGAGTGCAAATAGAAAGCATGGAGTGACAAAGAAGGCATGAAGGTCTACATGTCATCTCCTTAATGGAGAGGATTCCCACCAATGCCAAAAGAACATTTGTCTTCATGGGAATTGAGAGGATTCTCTCCAATTAGAGGAGGGCACTAGTGCACCTCTAATTTGAGAGAATTGGCTCCAATTAGAGAGACTTACTTGTCCTTTTATGAGTAGATAGTTTTCAGGGTAAAAGCTTGCACCTTGGTTGCCCATAGAATTATAAATACAAGTGCTAGCTCCCTTGTAAATTAGCTTTGAATTGTAAATTGAATTGCTGCCAAAAATTTCAGCCTCAACTAGTCTCTTATCTCACTCTTTGCTAGCCTTATCTCTAAGTGTTTTAGCAAGGAACCTCTTAGGAGTTGGCCTAACCTCTCTTAAGCTTCATTATCATTCTCCATACACCAATACTTCACAATTTCTTTCACTCATTTTAGCCACCCAATCCCACCAAATTTCGCACCCCAAAATACAATACAAAAGACTCATAGCAATGCAATCTAGGACTGCATCAAGTGGTATCTAGAGCATTAGGTTCACGGTTCTTCAAGAGATAAGTTCTCAAAAAAGTTTGTTCTTAATTTTTCCATATTGTTTACATGTTGTTTTTCATGTCTAGATTTGTTTTAGTTTTAGTTATACCATTTTGTTTGTTATTTGTTTGGTTGAATCGGTTCAAATAGCTTGTTCTTTCTTGAACTATTTATATTGGTGTTTAGGAGTTTTTTTTTTTAGTTTTTTTTTTGTACTTTTGAATTTTGTTGAGTTTTCTTTCATTTTCTTTTGGTAAAAACTGTTTATGTGGGTTTCATTTTTATTTTATGATCTATTTCTAGTTGTCTAAAGTCATGTTGTTTCCTTGTATGTGAAAGGATATTTTCCTATTTTTCATCTCCCCATTATTAGTTTTAAGTATTTTAATTTTTTTATTGCTTTTTGTTTCAAATTAATGTTACTTTATTTAATCATTTTTTCTATAAACAAATGTGTGTTGAAAAACCATTTTTCTTTTCTTCCAACACTTAGTAGAATCTCTACTAGAGTTTTTACTCACTTTTCACGACCAAATTAGGTTTTTTGACCATGATGGGGTTATTTTTTTTGGTTTTTACCAAAATGGGGTCAGTTTAAAAAAAATTACAAATCTAGGCAAGTCGTGCCAATTCGGCACGACTTCATATGCAGAAGTCGTCCCAATTAGGCACGACTTCTGCCATGTCATACTAAAGTCGTGCCAACTTGGCACGACTTCTGCCCTGTCATACTGAA
>Ga0123342_1000848_pt1 | contig 50308 bp, 22 predicted proteins | sample Turbeawhitnodule_FD_89960 | JGI IMG/M metagenome (GOLD analysis project Ga0123342, IMG submission 89960) | Root nodule microbial communities of legume samples collected from Mexico - Turtle bean Mexico white nodule | ecosystem: Host-associated > Plants > Roots > Nodule | place: Mexico: Nepantla...
AAAATATATATATATATATATATATATATATATATATATATATATATATATATATAAAATAAGATCACTTTTTCACATTAGAAAAACAAACTCCTTTTACTCATTCTTAAAAATTAAGAATTTCAATCATATATTTAATAATGATAATTTTAATTTATCTATTAGAATAAGTGACATACAAACAAGCTTAAACAAAACCCTAAACACGACACAACTTTTTTGTCCCCTCTTCACTTTTCTTCATGCTTTTTTTTATCACTTTTACTCGACAGATTAATTTTCAACTTGCTAAAAAAAAATACTTACTGAGCCTTAACATCAAGGAAATTTAAGGCAGTATCTATTCTTATTGGGAAAAAATGGATAAAACGAGAAATATGAGGCTGAAAAAAATGGTGTAAAATATTAACATTTAATTTCTAAAAACTAACTTAAAAAACTTCATGGTCATAGTCAATAATCAATTATGTAACTCTTCCAACACTGAAATAAATAATTTCACGTTTAAAAGAAAGTTTATAATCAGTAATCAACATTAATAACCAATTATCAATTTATCATTGTAGAACATGTTTATTGTAGAATTTGTTTATCAATTGAAAATGTTTATCAACTTCTGAACTGTAGATCAAACCCACTTCATTAATTTCCACCTATTTTCACTTCCTCTTCTCCATTTCACTTGCAAACAAATACACAAGTAGATGAGAAAATAAAGTCATTAATGGCAGAAAGATGTATGCAGGTAACGTTAACACGAAGTCTATCCGCCAGTTATTAGACAAAAGAGCGAGCCATTTTTTAAAAAGGAAATAATTAGCAAAACCCGATACAGATGAACGATTTAGGTCACATCACAGAAAAAAAAAACTCTATCTGATGGAGTTCAATGTAGCATTAACTGGAGCAATGCAATACACAAATATAATTTATAGGATTAAACACTAAAATATCTTTCTCATCAAAACTCAATAAAAAGCAGAACTCTAATCAAACAGACCCAAGCCCATATCGTCATCGGACTCTTCCTCCACCTTCTCTTCCTTCTTCTCAGGAGCAGGGGCAGCGTCGCCAGCTGGGGCAGCACCCCCGGCAGGAGCAGCTGCAGCCGCACCACCTCCAACGAATACTGCACCACCCACTATCACCTGAATAAAACAATCAATAAAAATAACCTCATCAATGACCCACCACGAAATGCCTGAATCCAAAAGATAAACCAGCAAGGCAAAAAAACATGATCTACCACAAATAACATACGTATTCTTCAACCAACTTTAGTGGAGGTGCATAAATGCATTTGATACTATTGTTTAATTTGAATTTGAAAATAGGATCTAATTGTATAAATAGTCTCACATAGTTTCTCCACTTTATTATTTATAACTAATAGAACTTAGAAAAGTCAATTTTATTTTATATTGAATGCACTTTCAATACAAAAGTTCGTCCAAACATGGTCTTAGAATTTCACTTTGATAATCTGCGCAACAGTGACTTGTATTAAAGATCTAATGATCATTTATTTAAACACCAATTTTAATTGAAGAAAAATGCACCTAAGTTCCATCATCGACAAGCACCAGCACACAAATTTATACTTTTAGGAAATGAACCACAATGAAGCTTCACAAGCGGTAGCACTGAACAGTTAACTCATAATTCTCTTCAAGTCACTCTTCAAGTCAGATTCTCACAATAATCCGAATGAAAAACCAAGGAGTGCAATAAAGAGAACAAATACAGCCAAACCATTAACTCCTCAGCAAAATCTCAAACAAATGAAATGAACCAGCATTCTTCACAGACAAAAAATAGCATAACAAAAGCCTAACCATCATTTCGAAGCACTTTATGCAATGACATGTAGATTAAAATAACATACGGAATCAAACAAATCCAAACAAATAAATAAATTACAAAATAGAGCAAAGAAATTTTAAAAGGAAAAGATAAAGGCAGAGCAAATATAAACCGTAAAGTTTCGTCAAAGATGTGAAAGGTGTACCTGAAATATGGCAGAGGAAGGGGACACGGGAGAGAAAGAAGACTGAACGCCGCCGGAGGAGTCAGCGGCGAGGGCAGCTTGAACAAGCTTCCGTTGAAGATCATAGGAGGAGTCGGCGGAGGACTCGATGTCACCGGAATGTTGTTTGGCAGTCCATTCGGCGCCGGATTTGCGTACGATAAATGTGAAGACTCCCATGGCCACTCTGAGCGAAACCCTAATTCGAAATTGAAGAGTCGCAGAGAGCAAAGTTGCAGTGACGGCCTTTGGGTTGGAAGAATCGTTTATGTAGCAGTGAGGCTTTGGAACCCTAGTGCTGAGGACGTGAAAAGCCCATTTAGCCCATTCCAATATTTTATTATAATATTATTTGTTAATCTCGTGCTTAAATGCAAATCAGTACCAGAGATTTTGGGTTATCGGGCAATAATTTATTTGGAGAATAACGATTAATATTAAACCTGAGAACTTAATGGATTCAGAAGTGATATTTGAGCATGAGTCAAAAAGTAATAAAAATAAAATTAACATAATAATAGAGGTGGTTTCAATTTTAAAAAAAAATTGTTTTAAAATATCTCCCAATACCATGATTAAAATAAGAAATAAATATTTAATAATATTAATTAGCACAAAAAGAAATTTTCAAGCATTTGATAATATAAAATTTAATTATAAAAACTCACGGTCTTATAGTGTTAAGTTACTTTCATTCACGTCTTCTTTATTTGCAACTAATTTAATATGTACTTTGCAAAAAAAAAAAAAAAAAAAGTAAAAAAAAAAAGGAAAAAAGATCTCAGACAAATCAAACACGTGTTTCTCAACTATTTAGACAAATTCTGCTATCTAGTTCCTGTAAACTGTTTTTAAATACATAAATGTTGTTTTCATTAACTAAAGTTGAAACTGTTATAAAGAGAAATTATGCTTCAAGAGAAAGAATCAAAATGTGTTGTTGCAGAGTTTGTCAAGCACAAATTTTCACCTAACCCCAACCAGAGAAACCATAATTAAATAGAGTGAGAAAAAGACTGAACAGTGAGATGCTATTTGATTTTTCTGTGTTTAACTAATTGGAAGAAAGACTAGTTGCAATTTAGAACAAATAGTGCACATCCATGACTTTCCACGTTCATTGATATCATCCCCTGTGTTGTGACGACATCCTTTCCACTCCACACTTCCGTCCCCTTGCATGAATCGATCTTTCTGTCAGAAAGAACCTTCTCCAGATATGATGTCTTTGCATATATCTTCGTCTTCTCATCGCTTAGATTGAAGAAAGCAAGATATATTTCCCCTGAATAGAGATAAAACATCCATAGTTGTAAAACAGTTTATATTAGGATTTGTGAAGTGGGTGAAATTGATCCTATAAAATGGTACTCATGGTTAAGAAATAAGCATTTTTTTTTTTCAATTTTGATGCTATGCAGTTGCAGAAAAGAAGAAAATTCTTGTCATCCTCCAGAGTGTTTGCTAAAAGTAGAGACCTTTTCTTCCTGTTGCAGTCCAAGAGCGAATCCCACCAGCCTTAACCTCATCTGCAAATGACCAATTTGCTTTCATGAGTGATAAATACAAGGAGTGGGGGAAAGGAAGAAAGAAGAAATTAAATTAGTAGTAAAAAGTGGTAAGTGTCTAGAAAATTTCACCTTCAACAAACTTTACTGTTGCACAAAGACCAGAGTAACTATTTACCATGGTTCCATTGGAGTGCAGTTCCCAGATCTGTAGAAGACCAGATGCATCAGTTTTCATTGGAATCAAAAAAATACAAATTGGCTAAGGCATATGATATACTCAAATGGGGTAAAATTAATAATATGCACGTAACGAAGTTGATCCCCAGATTAATTTTCTAATTCTAATTGAGACATGTTGCAAAGGTTACATCACATAAACCTTTTAAAGATTTAGCTAGAGCCACATTCAACTCTTGCACATGAAGTATGGAATGTGACATACCTGATTTGAATCCCATCTGCATGGAGAAAATGTTCCTCTCTTGAACTCTTTAGAAGTAACCTTTCGTTTTGGAGAAGCGTCTAAGCAAAATTTCATTCTGTCAGTAGCAACTAGTTGATGTTTCCCTCGATAGTCCTGTTGAGACGTACTCTCACCATCTCTGTACCAATGCCAATGTAACAATTTCTGTTGTTAACAGCAACACAAATGTTTAAATGGAAGTTGGGTAAATGGAAAAGAGAAAGATAAAGCATGATTACAATCTGAGTTTAAGTTCTCTCTTGTTTACGCAGAATGGAGCTTGGTGCTGGTTTTCTACACCCTTTTTCCAGCAGATTGTTTCAAGATATTGGTTATGACTTTCAATAGACCAACCACTCGCCTTTGATTCGCTACAGCCAATCAAACCTAATGAATGTGTATATGATGATGCCTTTGTTCCTTGCTTCGGTCTTTCAGGGTTCTTCAAGTTATTTGAGCTTGTGATATAAGGAAACTGTCATTGCAGTAAAGTGAAATGATTCATGATAAGTAGTATGCCTGATGTGCCTATTTTCCTAATAGAAAATAGATGGCTCACATGCCTCCTTATTATTTGAGCTGAAGAAATTAATCTCAAGCAGGGTAGGATTTGTTATAAGTTCGTAAGTGCTAGCATCGATCTTCCGCACATCCCCACCATACATAAAGGGAGACTTCGCCAAAGACCACAACGTCATCTGTCAAATAAGTATAGGCTCACTCAATCTATCACAATGCATGTACGCACATCAAAATAGATACACAAATATAAGGGAAAGCAACTCAGATATGTTTCTTTATCAATACCTGTGTCCTTTTTTCTTCAAGATTGAGCCTACTAAACCTGTGTGGACCTTCATTTGAACCTACAGATAAAATAGGGGGGAAGGAAATAACTCTATAATCCATATTCCAACAATTATCTAGGATACACTAGCGTAAACATCTTTTAAGTTTTCTATAGAAAAAGAACTAGCACATCGACAAGAATAAGTATATCTGCAGAGAATGCTCCACACTGCCCGGAGATTGTAGTTCACACCAATGAAGAATAGATAAATGGATCTATAAATATATACTAATAAGTAATAACCAAAGTATGATGGTCGTGACATTCATAATGGGCAAATAAAAAAGTAGCATCTCAGTCTCCTTTACCTGGATCAGTTAGCCATCCAAATGGTAGCATGTCCAAATCAGGCCAGGAATTTCCCTTTAGACCTTTTCCTCCTATCATATCAGCTCTAGAAAAATCCCTGGTTACAATTAAATAAAATGAGTTATGTAATATGGCGATGGAACAACAGAGTGTACACGGAGAAGTAGCTTGATTGCAACACACAGTGAAGACTGATAAAAATATCAAAAAACAGAAATATAAACAATTTAATTTTAATCACCTTGTTACGTCAAAATGAGCCCTGACATCCCCCCAACTATCCCAGTCATCTCCTGTTATTCGATACATGTTGACTAGTCCACTGACATCCTTGGCCATTGCTGGTGTCACACTGGTTCCAGGAGACAGAGAATACACAATAGGGCGATTAAGCTCACTGAGAACCTGGCATGACGCATCGCAGATAAGTTAGCTAAAACAGAGCTGGCAAAATATTATCAACATCTGTTCATGTGAGAATGAGAGAGGTAGGGAATAGGGTAAGAGGGAGACGAAACTGCAGAATACCTCTGACACATAGCTGATTTCATTTAGTTCCAAGTCATCGCCAAACACACAGTCATGTTTCACTGCAAGGACAGCAGAAAATCTATCAGCATCGGTGCCAAAACAAAGGCTTATATATACATACATATAGATTCTCACGAATCATAATGAAAATCAAAACCTACAGTTAAGAGTCCACTATGTCCTTTCTATTGCATTTTTTCCCTACATAAATCCTGAATTAGCACACGAGGGAATATGGATGCTTTAAAGGTTTACAAGTGTGGCCCAAGTAAGTGGACAGTGTTGACATTATCTTTAGTAAAAATGGAAGCTTCTTGATATGATAAATTGCTTGAAGTCTATAGGACCACAAAAATACCAATTCTGTCAGCTAAGTCTACCTATGGAAGAACATTACAACTCGTCACTAACGAAACTAAGGTGAAGATAGTGCAACACATTATTTAAATTCACCATGATTGTTGCGTGAAATGATGCAAGTCATGATAGTTCATAATAAGCAGATTACAAATTAGTAGTCCTAGTACCTAGATCAACACCCCATGCTGCATACTGCGCATAAAGAGATTTCAAAAAAGCTCTCCCAGCTCCTAACTTTGTATTTACACTCATAAAACCGTGAGGCATCCATGCACAAGCCTTTTCTGGGATTGCTATGTCTTTTGCATGCCACACTCGTCCAGATTCTTTATATGCACCTCCCTAGGAAATTGCAAAAAGGAGGAATCAAAGGTCAACAAGAACTTTCAATTAAGTAAACAAAAAATATTCCCATATTCAGCTGGTCGTTTTGCATATATTTTTTTAATAAAGACATTATTTAGGCATCCACCATTACAAATTTCTATGCAGAAATAAAGAAAATAAAATTCAAGTCATAGCAGAAATGCAAAGCACACCTTTGTTGTATCTAAGATAGGGGTGTTTGCGTTGACAGCTTGAGTGCTTATCCCTCTCATAACATGAATCCCAAACTTCAAACCCAAACTATGTACTTTATCAGCTACTTCACTGAAACCCTTCCCACCTGTGGAAGAAGGCCACCTTCCCGGGTCTGGGAGCATCCTTCCCCATTCATCAATCACGTCAAATCCAAGAGAATCGGGATAAGCACCTTTGATTTTCTTCCTATACCAGAGGTAATCCACCACGACAAACTTCAAGAGTTGAAAAGAAATCAGTCTATATCTAACCAAAATACTGCTACCACGGTCAAATCGTCCACAAACTATTGTTCTTTGAAATCTATACCTCATATCCATGAGCCTTGAGACGTTGAGAAACTATTTCAGCACTTTCTAAGAATTCATATTCAGAAATTGTCCAGCAAAAGGAATCATAAGAATTCCAACCTCTTGGTGGGAGGCTAGCTTGCTGCAGGCCACTCCCAGATATATTTTGAGATGACACACTGAAATGACACACTCAAAGATTAAGCAATGTGATTGAACAGCTTTGGTTTTAATTTAATATACTTTAAATTTATATTTTCTGCAATTAATTTGGACAAAAAACAGAAGTTTGACACTGCTCTAATTGAATCTATGCAGAGTTTCTAGCTTACTTCTCCAAATTAACCGGACTTGGGCTTCCTAAGTTTGACCTCAAGGACCTAAGTCAAAAGTGGTATTATTTTCCGATTTTAAAGGTTATACTTAATACAAGTTTTTTTTTGTAAACAGCTTTTGACAGTTAGCTACCAAATACTACATTTATGGCAACGGATAAAACCAGCTTCTGAAAACCACCCAGTAGTACCAAATCCACCCTAATGTGAGAGAGCCCTCAACCTTCTTGTGTTCATATGATTTGAAGAATAAACAAGAGTGCCCCGAATACAATAAAGTTTTCGTTTATTATTATTTTTAGTTCGAGAGTAAATGCGTAAGTTTTTCCTTTTAGAGTGAGAATTTAAACATTCAAACAGACAGAAAACATGAAACTTCTGATGAAGTTTGGATTAATCGACTACGGAGAGGCACAAAACTACACATTCAGCTTGGTAATTCCAAAAATCAGTGGAAAAAGCTTGAATACTCTCTAAATCACTATCACTGTTCACTCACGAGGTAGGTTTCTGTGCACAGATCCACCAGAATAACGAAAGCAGTGTGAATAAGTCATTTTGGCAACCTCCAGAAGCATGCAATGGCAATGTGAATAAAAAAGCAGAATCGTAATAGGTTCTAGATTCAACTATCCAAGCCTCCAATTAATAAAAAAAACAAGGAAAGAAACCTCGCATATCTTAACAATGTAAAAAAATATAGCATAAAGAAGTGAAATGCACAGTAGCAAGAGAAGCAGAAGATTCCATGGTTGCATACCTTGGCAAACAGAGAGAAAGAAGAACCCAAAAGGAGACTAAGCACAGAGAGAAGCACTTCATCATTGCGAGCACATCTGTTCCACCAAACAATGTTCCCACCACAGTTAAATACTTACAAATATCCAACTTCACAGCACATTATTCACCGCAAGAAATTAATTTCTAAAAAACAAATATAAAAAAGAATAATAATAATAATAATAATAAAAATAAAATAATGTTAATGCGTTGATGCGTTGGGAACCATAAATGTACACGATGATTAATGATATGATGAAGACATTGAAAGCAACGTATTAGCGGTGACGGTTATCTGTTTTACTTGAATACAGTGGTGGCTTTCTTCGAAAAGAATCGCATTTTGGTTTGTCGCGACCTTGTTTAAGTTTAACCCTCACACTTCACGTTACGCTATGCGCATGATCCCAATTGCAGAGAAGTGAACGTATCTACCACTTCTAAATCTAATGTTGCAATTCATTCAAAATTCGGATGCCCAAGGAACGGTTTCGGTGATTAAAATGTGCACGAAATTTGCAGTGTCGAAAGGGAAATTGGAGATAACAATGGTAGGGGAAGAAAGAAAGAATAAAAAGGTAAAATTTTGACGAGCTTAGAAAGAAGATAATGGGTGAGTTTCACACATGAGGTGTGACAAAACATGACATCTTGTGTCATTTGGTGTCGGACGTGTGTGTAGAAAATTGTGGGGTAGCGCGTGGGCGCAGATTCCTCCGCACAGGACCAGAAACAACTAAAGTAAAAGACATTTCCTTTGTCTTAATTTGCCTCCTAATCTTTGTCCATTCTTCATAATTTCCTAACTCCATTAATTGCTAACATTCAACTCTCTTAATTTATTCTTATTATTAATATTTCTTTTGAAAACTCTCTATTAATTATTGATTAAAACACACTCCTACTTTACCTCATTTTGTTTTTACCCACCAAGTTGCCTTTTTAAAGTTGCCTTTTTAATTCTTAATGAGAAGAAGAAAGCGTGTCTCTTATTATTTGAATCGTGATTTTTCATTTTGTAAGAAATTAAGGAGTATTTAATGATTAGATAATCGATGAAATTTGATAAATATTTATGTAATGGGTAAATGTTTTAATAGGTTTAAAATTATTAAGATTAAATGATGATTAATAATGTTAAGTTATAATATGTTTTTAATCAGGATCTATATATTAATCTTGATTCAATTTATCATGATAATATATAAAAAGGTATAATAATTAAGAAAAATATATGTTATTATTATATATTTATTGTTTGTATCGAATGTCAAACAATTTTTTAAACGTCAAACATCTAAATATTTATTTCCGACTGAGAGTTGAAGGTAATCAACAAATGAGTGAATAAAGTAGAGGCCGACCAAAACAAAGAAGTTAACATAGGAGGAAAGGAAAAATCGACTGACCAAATTAAAAGAGTTAATTGTTCGACTGATGGAAAATTTTCTCAATCCTTTTATATGAGAACACTAACTTGTATCTAACATGTTTCAAAGTTTTATGGAGTGAATTAGTTTTTATTTATTAATTTTTTTAATCTTCACTGGAGTGAAAATATTTTAAAAAAAATCCAAAATTTAAACTAGTATACAATAGTAGTTGGAATATGTATTGATGGATTCAAACGTGTGAAATTAACATACTTGGAGACGAAATATTGATGTTATCTATATAAACACCAAAATAAAATTAAAAAAGAACACTAAAAAGTTAACAATGATTTATATAATTAAAAACGTCTATTAAAAATAAACCAAACTTTAAAATAAACTATATCCTTAATCTTATTCTAACAATGTCGAAAGATTTTTAATTTAAAATTAGGATACACTTATAATTTAATTTCAAAAAATAAAAATATGATTTAATCCTTAAAGATATTAAAAATAAAAATTACTCATTGAATATTATAATTTAATAGAAAAATGATTTTGAAAAACTCAAGAACAGAATTTTACATATTAATCACTAAATCATATTTAAGCAACAAAAATGTTTAGCGTTTTATTTATGCAGTCTAAAATACTAGAAAAGGTTTCAGAAAATGAAAACCCATCAAATAGTTGTTACTCAGTGAAAGTAGAATGAAGGACTTATGGGGAGAGTTCTACATAGTTCAACTTTTACGGATAGCGCCACAGAGCACCGTCAAACCGCCCACCGTCCACCGCCCACCGTCCACCGTGACCTCCAAGATTCATCCTACATGATCTTGCCTTCTCTCACTCTCTAATTCACGCAATTCCCATGAATTGAAGAAAATGGGAAAATACAGTGTGCAGGCATTGCTACTGGCGCTCGTTTCCTTCCTTTTACTCATCCTCTTATCCCCATGCATTCCTCAGCCTCAGCAATACCATAATTTTGCTGACAACCGAAATTTCTTTGGTAATTCCTTCTCAAACACTCACTAATCTGGGTTTCAGACTGCAAAGGTTTCATCTTTTGCATGTTTCTTCAGGCATTTCCAATGCTCTAAACGTCCTATCAAATTTCCCATTCATGGTGATTGGCCTCATTGGCCTTGTGCTTTGCAATCGTAGGAACTATTTTAACATCAGGTACTTTCATTTCCTCAACATCAATTCCATTAGCTTGTGTGATTAAGATATGTGCCATTAGTTTGCAAGGTGAACTATGGGGTTGGAGATGCTTTTATGCTGGTGTCACTTCAGTTGCTTTTGGTTCTTCATACTATCATCTTCACCCAGATGATGCTCGCCTTCTGTGGGACAGAATACCAGTGAGTTTCTCCTCAACAATTCCATCTTCAATTCAAATTTTAACGATTTTTTTAAAACAAAATTAGTATGCTTAAATAATGCTAACATGTTCCATATTCTAGTTTCACAATTTTGATTCTCTGATTATTGTTTGGTTGTTGGAGATGACTGTTGCTTTCGCTTCACTGATGGCAATCCTCATCATTGAAAGGATTGATGTGAGGAAGGGAACATATGCAATTGTAGCTCTGATTATGATGGGCATAATTAGCAATCTGTATTGGAGGCAAGGCTATTTCTCCATTCCTTCTATCTGCATTGCATTATTTGGACATTTATTACTCATAGATCCTTCTGCAGAGGGAGCAAAATTGTTCTTCACATGTGGACAAAAACATGTTGAGAAAAGCATAAGAACATTTTAAAGTGTGAATGAATGAGCCAATTTCCTTATAACAGAGAAACATAATCTAAAAACGTGAAGATGAGATATTTTTCTCACCCATTCTTTTGTAATAAAGGTTCTTTGGTGACATCCGTTTATATGTTCTAGCACAAAGTTCATCCTGCATTGCCATACCTCTCATGGCTACTTTTTTGCCTCCAATGTACACGCATTCAACATATTGGCTCTGGGCTTCAGGTTTGTGCTTTTGGTACTGTATGGAAGTCGTTTTGATGTGATGCAATACTGTTTTCAATCGCCCTTAATTTCAATTTTGAATTTTGGCAGGATTTTATCTTCTAGCTATGCTCCAAGAGGGTGCTGATAGGGTGATGTATGCATCGACTTTTCATATTGTCAGTGGCCACACACTTAAGCATTTATCTGCTGCAATGGTTCCTGTCATCCTAACACTCATGCTTGCAAAGAGAAGTGTTTACTTGGGGAAGCTTTTGAATGTATGCAACACTTTGCTCCATTCAATACAAAATTTAGTTATATGCAGGATTTCAAACTAGAATTTCAGTGAAAAAGTGCTAACTTTGGGTCTGTTTTTTTTTAACTTTGAAAATTGTAAAAAGTAGTAGCAGATAAAAAAACGCGGAAACTATATTTTGTTTTTAAAAAATATAACTTTTTGCTTTTTTATTTCTACTTTTTAAAATAAATTTATCTTAGTAAGCAATTATTTCATTAAAAAATATTTCTAAAGACATTAAATAAAAAGATTCAAATGAGTTTCACTACCCCTTGTGGGTGTTTCTAGATTTTAGTTAAAACATCTAAATCAATTTTGACTTAAAACTATACTGAGTTTTTTAACTTTACTTGGATTTAACTCAATTTTATTTTTTTAACTAAAATCTAGTCAAACAAACTATATTATTCATATTTCCCTTTTTGCCATGGATTCCAATTTTAATAAAATAAAACTGAAAAAGGAATTTTGAAATATTTATATTTATTACCAATTTTTGTATTCCTAAAATATATTTGATGTTTATTTTGCACTTGAAATAATTTGATTGAGGCAGTATGCGATTTTTCTACTTTTTTTTATCCTTAAAGCATTCTTCTTTTCTTCTTTTAGCCAACTAAAATTTAGGTATGTTCTGGATATTATGATATCATTTGAATTATTACTTAATTTATAGTGGAAAGTACGTGTTTGGTAGTTCCGGAATTATCCGTTTGCAAAGGATATTTTTCTAGTGACTAATTTTGATCTCATGTTGTTGAGTTGGTATGTATGTATGCAGGCAAACTCTACTGAACACGAAAAGCATTTATCAGCCTAAGATCAAAGAAGAAGTTGGTCATTCTCTCTCACTAAGAAAAAAAATAGAAAGGATAAATTGCTAAGGGATTTAGTTGTTAGTTGCACACGTTGAAGGAGTTTGATTTGTTAAATGTTTTATGTTAAACTTATTCTGTGCTTTGGTTGTACTAACAATTGTGATACAATAATTAGCTTTTTGTTATTATGGATTCTGATCTTCGATTTATGTATAAAACTATGTATAAACTATGAAAACTCAAAATAACATCATGTGAATTCTTCTTATATATTGTGTATAACCATATATAGTCCACACGATTACCATGGTTTGCTAGCAATTTATAATACCATGTTAGTTTTTTTTTATGTGAGATTATATTACAAACTGATTACACATACGAGATTGGTAATTGTGAGATTTTTTTCCAATTCGTATGACCCAAATTCAAGTAGGAACGAACAAAGTTCATTAATAAATAGAGTTAATTAAACTGATTCTAAATAAAAATAATAAAACTAAAATATAAAATAGAATCAATTAAGCTGGTACAAAGTGAAATTTAAATTAAACATAAATATAACAAGGTAGAGTAAATGAAGTATTATTTCTGAAATTGATTTAATTTATTTGTCGAAATGATAACTTGTAATACGATGACACTTTTGCATTAATTTTATCCATTTTTAAAAATGAAAAGAAAAACCAGTAAAAAATGTAACATTAGACTGGTGGCTACAACAAACAAAAACAAGAAAATCAGTCAAAAACGTCTAAGAAAAATATATTTTATAGGTTCGATGATTGTTATGTAATTGAGGTGTTATTGCATGTTTGGTTATTACTTTACTATTGTTTTGTCTACACTACCACGCCTTGTTGGCATGGGGAGTTCATCCTCTCCCATTAAACATAATTGTTACTCAAGTTGTTTCTATGTAATTTAGTTTGTTACTCAAGTTTGAAAAAAAAATCATTTATTTCATCTAATGTTTATGTGTCTGGTTTTTTCCGATGACTGGTACAAAATTTTATAATATTTTGCTATAGTTTTTCGATTGCTTATATTTCATTTGGTTGTGCCCTTTCATAATGGCTATGCATTCTAAATGGCGATTTATGTTAAAATGGAGCTTAGGGGGTAAAAAGAAGTTTATTTATGACATAATAATTAATAGGTGCCATAAATTAATTTACTTATAATGGACTCGTTAATGAAATAGTGAGTTTAATAAAGTATCTCTCATATATATGATGTAACCATGTACCTTTGATTTAATTGGACATTCACATTATGTTTAATGGAATGCACCAATATTCAAACAGAATTAAACTCCAAGAATAATACATCATTTGAGACAACAGTGGCTATATCTATACAAGAACAAGCTGAAGCATTGTAATAAAGTTAACTTTGCCTTATAAGGTTTCTGCCTATCCTACATTACAATGACCTTTCTCATCAACCTCAACAGCAGCAGTGATGATATCATCATCTGAAATCAGCCTAGGATGAACATTCAGATCTCTTCAATGTGAAACCTTCCTACTCAATCTCCCCCAACCATTTTCCTTAGAAGGGAGGCAATTTTCTGATCCAGCATTAGAGAAAGAAAAAGGTGGAACAACCCCACCTGCAAGTGCCTTATGAAAAATTCCAAAGTCCAAATCATATTCCTCAACTCTCCGGGGATGAAGCCCCACATCAACCTGCATTGTTTCCACGTTCTTCACCTCTTCTTCATCCCCCACCAACACTTCCTTGTGAGAAAGAGCAACCCAAAACTCCTTAGGCTCTTCATCTTCAACCACACCAACAATCTCCCCAGTTGCCCTTTCATATCGAACAACCTGAGCAGCTGCATAACGCGCCTTGCAACACATCACCGTGCCACACTCCTTCCCAATCCACACGTACAAAGTAGAAGGAACATGCACAATAAACGCCCCACGCGAATCGAGCGCGTGGGCGCAAGGGTGGTTAACGGTCTTAGGAACAAGGTGAAGAGGGTCGTAGGCAGAATGAGGAGCCATCCTATACATTCTCAGCACGGAACTAGGACTCGGGGGCATAGCATGCACGCGCTTCTGACACTGCAATAGCTGACAGGCGAAACCCATGTTCGGATTGGTGATGCCACGCGCGTTCTTCACCAGGTGAAACGCGTCCTCGAAGCTCTGGCTCTCCCTCCACATGAGATACGCGATGACCAAGGAGGTCGAGCGCGACACGCCCTGGCAGCAGTGCACGAGCACGCGCCCACCCTGTTGTCGGACATCCTCGAAGTAATCGAAAACGTCGTAGAGAATGCTGGTGATGTCCTCCGAGGGACTGTCCCGCAGCCATAGCGTTTGGTAGACGAAGTTGCTTTTGAAATACTCGGGGCAAACGAACCCCACGCAATTCAGCACGTGCGTTATCCCGTGCCGCCGCAAAACCTCCTCGTTCTTTGCCACCGTGTCACTCCCCAAGTACACGTGCTCCGCGATTTTTGAACATTCCTTGTCGAAGAAAGCCAACTTGTCTCTCCCAAGCTGAAAAACATGACCCGAACCCGAACCCAAATTTGCTGATCCTTTGGTGGACCCTCTTGGGGTCAGTGGCGGAAGCCAATCCTCGAGATCGTCGCTGCCGGCGCTCGGCCACTCCTTCACACTGTGTTTTCTGATGCAAAGAGGCTGAAGGGATCGCGGCGGTTTCCGGGTCACCGGAGTCTGGTCGGTCCAGGAAACTGATCTGGAATGTGCTCTCCAGTGAACACCGGTTTCCGCGTTGTTACTGTCTTCTCCCAACATGGGTAATCGACAAGACGCAATTTTTTTAACTGGGTTTCAAAAACACTGACAGAAGTAATAATGGGTTGAAAGCAAAAGCTTTAGAAAGAGTAAATGGAAAATGGAAAATGTTGTGTTTGCTGCTAGTTCGAGTTTTTCTCACCTGAACTGATTGATTGTGTCCCAGTCTCTGACTCAGTTCCGTTTTCTTATAGAGAGTAAAATTGAAACAGAGATATTTAGATAGGGATGAATGAAAATGAATCTTGCAGAGAAGGAAACGATGAAGCAGAAGGAGGTAAAGAAGAATTTGGAGTTTGCAGAAATGGAAAAAAAGGTAGGACTTTATGGTCATGGTCTTTCAATTTGACCAAAAAGTGCCACCTCATTTTGAGACACTTTTTTCTCAAATATAATAACAATAACGTGCCTCTTTAAAATCTTCATTTATTGTCACACATTTTTTTAATTGACTTCTTTTCTTCCCAATTAATTATGTTACCAGTTTTAATATAAATATAAAGGTTCAATTTAATTGTGCACTAAAAACCTGTGAAGCAAGTCCCACGGAATTTAATTTTTGTTCTGTTTGTCTATTTATATATATATATATATATTGTGTTTCTGAAACAGTTTAAATATTTTAGGTTATTCTAATCTCCTAGTCAAACTATATTAATTGTTCTTTATCAGTAGATGTTACAATGAAAAAAAAGTTTGACCCACCTAATACTGGATGTTTGTTCTAGAATATGGATTTTAATTCATTTTTTCTATTATCTGTAGAATTCTTTTTATGCTATCAACTTTGTTAGTATATCATTAAAATATATCATATTTCTTTTGTGGAATTTTAGAAATTATAAATGCATATTTCGACTGAAATATGCGCATAAAGTTAGAAAAAAAGTAACATTAAATCAGATACCACTTTTTTTAAAAAAATATTATTATTTTTTCTAGTATAATATTATATTAATAAGGAAAAAATATATTATTAAACTTGGTCTTCGAGTTTCTTATACAAATTCCTTGAAACTAATTAAATTTAATTTGACCGTGATTTAATATTTGGTTAAATAACGATAATTAATAAGAAAAATATGATAGTAAAGGATTTTTTTTTTTTTTCATATTCACTGTCAAAGTTTGCATATTCACTATCAAAGTTTTAAATTCAAAGAAAAATATGATAGTAAAGGAACACTTTTTTTTCATATTCACTATCAAAGTTTGCATATTTAACTGGTCCCTTCAATTTCTAATATGGTAATGACGTTTCATGAAAAATAATAATGAAGAAATATAATAATAAAACTAACATCGTTTCATACAAAAATGTGCATAAAATAATCCCATTTTGTTATTTTTAGTTTAAACTTTTCGTAGTGTTAATCAAATAAATCAATAAAATGTATCAAACTTAATAGTAAAATAAGCGAAAAAATTACATTGTAGTATTTATGAAATAATGACAATTAATTAGTAAAATGTGCTATTAGAACGACAATGGCACGTCTTTTATAAGCGACAAAAATATAAAAAGTACATTCAATATTTACCAGTCTAAGAATAAATTTAATTGAAAATATTATTTAAATAATTATTTTTAAATATATTACTATTATATATTAAAAAACTATTACATGAGGTACATTCAATATATGTGATTATAATTATAATATTTTTTTAAAAGTAAATTACTTAAAATATTTTTAAGGTAATTAATTTCATTTGGATATGATAAAATGTATATGTTATATCAGAAAAAATTATATATAGAGAACCACTCATATGAAAATAATCATAAATTTACAGTTTTGATAAAATAATTTATTTTAAAAAATATTTTTAATTTTCAGTTTTTCTCCCAATTATATATTTGAATTTATTTTTTCATCACAAAAAATATATAAGTTAAATTATTGTTCTTTTAAATATTATGGTTATTAAAACTTATAGTTAAAATAACTTATTTAAATAAATCTTTACAATTTTCGGTCTTTATATTCAATAAAAATGTTAAATATTTATTAAAGTGGTGCTATTAATTAGGTGATTAACCAAAGACAGTGGTTAAATATTTAGAATTTAGATTTAGGTAAAACATATTTACAAATGTGTTCCAATGAACCATTTTTTAACCACTGTGAGTGATAACATAATTCATTTATCCATTATTTATAGTGTTGCTCTATAAATAAATTTATTCAATTAATTGATTAGAAAAATATAAAAAAAATATATCAAATTAAATATATCCATTTATTTTTATGAAAGGTTAATAATTTTCTATTACTTCACAAAATCCATTATCCTCCTATCAACAAATAATGGATCAAAGTTAATTTAACTAATTTTTTCATCATTAAATTTTTCTTAAATTTATCTTTATAAATGTTTTAGAAAATATAGTTTTAAATTTGATTTACAACAAATATTTTTGAAAACTTTTAAAAAATATTATTTTTATGTTACCATGAGCTAGAAACTGTCAGATAAAGACAACCTTAAAATCTTTTAAGGAACCAAGTACATACCATACATTATAAATTTTTATTTTATAAAAGTTCTTGAATACATTACATGTGTTTATTTTATTAAAAGTATTAAAAAAAAACATCTCAAATTTGATTGAATCTTGATTCAATCGAATTTTTTTTTAACATCTTTTAGTTTGACTGGTTATTAATAAATAATAAGATATGATTTGGACGTTTTAAGAGCTTCGATAACATCTTGTGTTTCTCAAGGAAAGTGTGCATCTACCTACTTAAGAAAGTGACGTAAAAGTTTGTGCATTTGTAAGAATTTTCTCATCATTTTATGTTGAAACATCCACTTTTGTGTCTAATGTATGGCGACGTGACGTTTATTATTATATAGTGTGAGCTCCACTGACTTTTTCTTTTAATTTTTTTCAACATGTTGAATTCAAGAATCAATTTTAATTATAATACATTTTTCTCTGATTTTTATTTTGTTTCTTGCCTTAATTTGAGATATGAATTGTATTAGTGCATATGTATGATCAGAGACAAAGAGATAAATTTATATTAGATTAGATTCGTACTTATGTGTTTAGTTTGAAAATTTGGTGGTATCCTATGAGTAAATTTGAACTTTTATAGTTTTTTTTTTATGTTTTGAGTGCAACTTCTTAAACAACAAAAAAGTTAAGGCAATGGAAACTATCTTTTATAGTAATTTTGTACTTTAGATCTGTTTATAAAACTGGATAACTACTGAAATAATGTCCTTTTAAGTTTCAATTGAATTTGAAAATCAATTGATAAACTTTGTGTATGTAAACATTGGAGTAACAAATTTGAACATATAACAATAATGTTTAGTTTAAGTGGGTACACATGTAAGTTAGAGTGTAAATCATGTTGTTTATATTGAGGTTTAAGGTTAAGAGAGTTGATATTACTTGTTTTAATTGATGTATTCTTGGATTGATTTATCAACTATCAGTATTTGTTGGTTTTGCTTTTGAAGTTATGTTTTACATGTTCAATTTGAATAATAGTGTAAGTTTTTTTTTTTTTAATTTGAATTGAAATGTATTTTTAAGTTTGTCTTGTGTTGTTAATGTTTAATTTAGATTAGAAAGTGGATATAAATGAAAGGATGATAAAATTAAGATTGTTTAGATTAAGTAAATAGAATAATTTTTTTTTATCAAAGTTTGAGAGTAATTTAATAAATATAATAAATTTTAAAAATTATAATTAGTTAATAATTTTAATTTTATTATTATTTATTATTTATAACTATTTTATTATAGTTATTATTTCATATATTATTGATAATATTTTTTTATATAATTATCACTTTATATATTTATTAATATTTTTATTTATATTATATACATAATTATATTTATTTTATTATAATATAAATATAAAATGAATTAATTAATAATATACAAATATAATGTATATTTAACAATGGTCCCCTCACAAATCTTTACGTATTTGCTAATAGAGAATAATCAAGTTTTTTTTCTTATTTTTTTGGATTTTAATAAATTTTTATTCTTTGATTTTTGCACTATTTTCGCGCTTGCAAAAAGTTAAATACAAATTGTTAAATAGATGACAATTTTGTATGGATATTAAGGTTCAAATTACACCATTTGAGTTGAAATGGTAGAAACATGAATTGTTTACAATGAATTTTTTGTATTTTAAATTTTGTTGGTATGTAGAAAATTGGTTACGTTGAATATCTAGTTTTAAACAATTATCTAAAATTACTCATTTTACCTAATCTTTTTGTAGTTTAAGATTTGTTCAACAAATCTACATCTAAGAACAAAGATGATGATTCTCTTAAACACATCATTTTAAACATATATGATGATTTTAATTACGACATTCTGTATATGTAATGTTTGTAACTAGTTCACAAATCCTTCAAAGATCTTGAATATCCAAAAGGATATAAAATTACACACTAGAATTTTAAACTTTCAACATGTTATTTTTAATGTCACATGCTTGTGTAACTACTCGTACATGTCATTTTCAAAAGTATATGTGAATGTTGTAACAACTTTAGATATTTTTTCTTTTAATTAAGGAACATGTGCTTATTCATGTGTCTGTATTTAGGAAGATCTTCTACGTGATAAATAAGATTAAAAAATTAACTATATTAATCATAAAACTAGTGAGACATAAATATAAACATAAGCTTAATAAGACTTGTTTTCTTAAAGTATCCAATATTTTTTTTTGTATGTTCACACTTAAAAGTTATTTTCATATGTTAACATTGCTTTAAAGTTTATTTTTAAAACTTTCTTAAAATTGTTTTACTTTTGTTTTAATTATTATCGGGAAGAATTCCTTTAACTAGCAAATCCTATTTCTACTTATCATTTGAAACTCCATTTAAAGGTAATTTTTTCTTTTCTTTTACAACTTATTATGTTTCTTCGTTATTTTTCTTATATGTTGCAAACTTTTAATTATATATATATATATATATATTTTTATTTTTTTTTCATGTGTTAATTGAGTTTTCTAACACTTCATTAATTAATAAAGATTCATTCATCCTTCTAAGGATTATAACCACTAGATAATATTTTTATATTTAAATCTATCTTTTAATATATAATTTATACAATAAATAAATTTGGACTTTGGTAACTCTTTGACTGATCATATAAATGAACCACATAGAGGTTGGTAGGCTAATCTATTACTCTCACTGAATTTGTAAACTTGTCATCCTTAAGTAACTTTTATAAAAAATAGTGTGTTGACAACTTTACAATAGATTATTGTTAGAAGACTAATTTTTTTTATTAAAATAAAATAATTTTATAGATTACTGTTAGAAGACTAATTTTTTTTATTAAAATAAAATAATTTTATAATTATATCGTGGTATATTACAATTATAAATTGATGTTTTTTTGTATTAATGTAACATTTTCCTAATAAAAATAATCAAAGATTTATAATAACTTGAATTTTTAATACAAAATATAAAACATTTAAAATATAATTATGGCTTTAAATTTTTTTTATATATATACCATAAATAAATACAAGTAAAAAGAAGATATAAGTGTATAAAATACAAAATTATTATAAATATTACTGACAATCTATGAAAGAAATAATGGATGGCATATCAAAGTCTTATTAAATTTTTTACATAAACTATATTGGATAACTTACAAAATAAACTAAAAGCATATTATGGATTATAGTATATGATTATAAATTATTTCAAACATTTTCATAAACACAACCTAAGTCTGAATAAAGTATTCATAAGTTTTTTGGAAAAGGACTTGAGTGCACATAAAATGAAAACCCGTTTTCCTTTTGTATAGTCACACAACAAAAACTAACATTTGTTAAAATATTATTTTTGTAAAGTGGATTTCATCAGTGGAAGTAGCAGTGATCCAATATAGGTGTAGCAGCTTCTAATTTAGTTGTTGATGTAGCTATGCATTACATGAACCCAAGTTCGTAGCAGCCCCAAAACCTGCCAGTGCCAGCCCAATTTGAATGGTTCACCAAGCGTAAGAAACACATGCACAAACAGTTGGCGTGCCTCTTCATAACTTTAGTTGCTGCGTTCATAATTCATAACGTGGAATGAAGGAATGAATCGGAGTTTGGTTTGGGCGTTGCTGCTGCTATGCCTGTGGAAACCCCTGAATCTGATATGTATCAGAGCAGCATTGGCGCACACCGCCTCGCGTACCGCTCTCACATATCCAAGTTGGTAAAAGCCGGTCTCATAAACCACGCCATCCACCTGTTCGACCAAATGACCCAATCCAATTGCCGCGTCTTCAGCGTCGACTACAACCGCTTCATCGGCGTCCTCCTCCGCCACTCCCGCCTCCACCTCGCCCACCACTACTACCGCCGCCACGTCATCCCTCGTGGCTTCTCCCTCCTCCCATTCACCTACTCCCGCTTTATCTCCGCCCTCTGCTCCGCTCCCAACAACCTCCCCCTCATCCACGACCTCCTCCTCGACATGCACGCTCTTGGCTTCGTCCCCGACATTTGGGCCTTCAACACTTACCTCAGCTTCTTGTGCCGCCACAATCGCTTAGAAACCGCCCTTGAACTCTTCCACTCCATGCCCTCCGAGGGGAGAGAGCCTGACGTTGTTTCTTACACTATTATAGTTGACGCGTTGTGCAAAGCTCAACGCTACGACGAGGCTGCTAGGGTTTGGCGTGGTTTGACTGGCAAAGGGTTGAGCCCTGATTTCAAAGCCTGTGTTGCTCTTGTTGTTGGATTGTGCGGTGGGGGGCGCGTTGATTTGGCCTATGAGCTTGTTGTTGGTGTGATCAAGGGTGGGGTGAAGGTTAATATCTTGGTTTACAATGCTTTGATTGATGGGTTTTGTAGGATGGGAAGGGTTGATAAGGCGATGAAGATTAAAGCGTTTATGAGCCGCAATGGGTGTGTGCCGGATTTGGTTACTTATAATACACTGTTGAATTACTGTTGTGACGAGGGGATGCTGGATGAGGCCTTGCGGTTGGTGGAGACGATGGAGCGGAGCGGGGTGGAGCCGGATTTTTATAGCTACAATGAGCTGTTGAAGTGTTTTTGCAAGGCTAATATGGTCGACAGGGCTTATTTGATGCTGGTTGAGAGGATGCAGACCAAAGGGATGTGTGATGTTGTTTCGTATAATACTCTTATCACAGCATTCTGCAAGGTGCGCCGTACTAGGAGAGGTTATGAGTTGTTTGAGGAGATGTGTGGGAAGGGAATTAGGCCAGATATGGTGACGTTTAATATACTTATAGATGCCTTTCTAAGAGAAGGAAGTATCCAAGTGGTTAAGAAACTGCTTGATGAAATGACAAGGTTGGGCATTCTTCCTGATCGTATATTCTATACTGCAGTAGTTGATCATCTGTGCAAGACTGGGAAGGTTGATACGGCTGATAGTGTTTTCCGTGACATGGTGGAGAATGGGGTAAATCCGGATGTAATCTCTTACAATGCCCTTGTAAATGGATTCTGTAAGGCTTCTAGAGTTATGGATGCCATGCGTCTATATGATGAAATGCAGAGGAACGGTTTGTACCCTGATGAGGTAACTTTCAAGTTGATAGTTGGAGGGCTTATAAGGGGGAAAAAACTTTCACTGGCATGTAGGGTTTGGGATCAGATGATGGAGAAAGGCTTAACACTTGACAAACATCTTTCCGAGACTCTAGTAAATGCCATTCAATCAAGGGATGGTGCATGAACATGGCTCTAGCTTAGGTTTTTATCCTCTCAAATTCATCACATTTTTCTTTCAAATGGGAAACCTGACATAAAACATTTTCTGCAGGTAATGACATCTGGAAATTGGTTTGTCCTACTTTTATGATGCCCATGCATGGTGCAACCCCATATACCTTTATGTGTATCTATGCTCCCAAATACTCTGTGCTGTAACACTATTAACTCACACACCAGCTTCTTGTAAAGGATCCAGACTGAGTGCAGTGCTGTAATGGTTTCTTGCTATCAATGGAAGTAATGGCTTCTTAGACCTTTTTATGGATCAGTATCCAAGTTTTGTTTCATAGTTTCAGCAGACTATTCACTTGGCGGATTGTATTTGTCAATACAAAATAAAGCATTCAATTATTTTTGGGCAATTGTTATACATGGAGGGCTATGGCTTTGTTTCTCACTCAGCACAACTAATATTAGTAATTGATGATTTGGTTGGAATCAGTCTAGCTGCCTATTCAAATCCCAATTTTTTCTTCTGAGGTCATGTTGAAGAGGCAGGCTTGAGTTATTCTTATGTTGTCTTGATGCTATTTGAGTAAATCTTTGACCAGTGACAGCTCAATTCAGACTGATTCATGCCCAGCCTTTGTATGGCAGAAACATCGATTATGAACGCCTTATGTCATTTATGGTTCTAACTATTATGGTCCTGTTTCATCAAGACGAAGTTGGTGGTTGCAGAGCATAATTTGAACTTTGAAGATATGCATTTATTGGTGATTTCATCTTGTTATGACTAGCGCCTTGGTCCTTGTGCCCATCCTAGTGAATTGTTGAACAATAAACTCAGGTTTCATACCATTGTGGAACTTTTTTGTTGACACACAGACGATCAGCTTCTTATCATTTGGGTATATGTCTGGACATATGTAACTTAGTGGAGAATTGTGGGTGCGGAAAAAAGATTCAATAGGTAGCCTTGTTAGGCTTCAAGATTCAAATTTATTAGATTCTGAAAAACTGAGACTGGCACAAATTATATATGGCTTAGCATACAAGGATACATAATTGTAGGATTATACATTTATATAAAATTTTACATGTTTGACCTTTATTAGCATTGTTTTCTGGTAAATTATTATGATGCTTGTGCCTGTGTCTGCAGCATGGAACTTCAGGCTTCTCTAAAGAAATGTTACTGTGATCATTACAATTATTCAAAGTATGTTTCTACTCCTTTAATTTCAGCACATTCATTTATTAGAGAGCTATGACATTCAATGTGATTTTGTCCACCTTTGCCCGTGCTCACCCCAAATGGAACAAAACAAACAAAATATTGTGAGAAAAAAATGGATGTATGAATCATTTAAAGGTTGCATAGTGTTTCAGAAGGCTGTTGAGAATCAATGGAGACTGACTGGAAACTGCCATATCTTAACTTATTTGGTAAATTTTCACATTTGTTAGTGGACAGCTTTATAGTGCATTTATGCGAGAGACAATTATATTAAAATAACACTTTCTGCAGTTGTTACATTTAGTTAGATAATATCACGGTGCCGTAGTCTCTGTAGTTGTATTGAACCTAAGGAATTAGTACATGTTTTCACTGCAACTTTGATTATTTATGTTTGATTTGGGAAGGTGGGGGCAGGGGTGATATGATATATGGTATTAGTCTATGAAACAAAATAAGTGTATGATATTAATGTACCCTAGTTCATTGCATGCTGGTATCTCCTTGTCAATAGATTCTACCGTAGACAATGTTGAACCTTGGAACAGATTAGCTGAAGGACAACTACAACCAGCACAATAAGCAATTTGCAGATTGGTTTGATACACAACCAGAGAAGAAATATACGGTAAGGGGGCTAAGAGAAAGTGCTGGTGAAGGACATAAGTCAGGATAATTGATGATTTCCAGATGGAAGTGAATAATCTAGGATCATCATCTTGACTGTGTATTAATCAAAGATTTTCATTTCAATGATGAATCTTTCTCCAATGTGGTATCCCAAGTTCTTCATAACACATTATTACACAAATTGTAGAAATTCCTAACCAGCTCCACTTCTAATATAATCCCAGGTCATCAAAATGAAATTGGGCTTGAATTTGTGTGAATATATGATATAAGGAAAAGAAATAGATTCTTTTCCTGCAGTATTGAACATCATCAGACCGGGAATTATCAATTGCTAGGTTTGTTGTCAAAGTTTTGTGACAAATTTACAGATGAAACAATCTATCTTCTGCCTGTAAATTCTCAATTGTAACAATGTTTGATTTCCTGCATTGTTGCAGGCTTCTCGCTGAATTTCTATTCAATCCATTTTCAGTTGAAGTTTTTTACTTTTTAGATACTTTGCATTTGAGTTCTATACTTTCTTTGACTTCCATTGCTTTAATGTTGGCTTCTAAAGAATATCAAAATCATTTCTTCATTCTGTTGTAATTTCTTTTGTTTAGATCATCTAAAACATTGGTACTTCATTTTCTTAGTTAGATCATACTGTTTGTAGGCACACATTGGGTACAGTTGAGCACTTATAAGTTTTTTCTTTAAAGAATTAAGTTGGCGGTTCATCTTATTAACGAGCTAGATAATTTCATTACAATTTTTTTTTTACTTTTTTCAATTAAAATAACATTTCCCCGAAATTTTCCCATTTTTATTTATTTATTAATTCAATCAAACCTATTTATTTTGTGAAATACGGGATATAAATTTATTATAAATGTTATCATAACAATCTGCAGGTATTTTTTTGTGTTATTTATGTCCTGTTTTGACTGTATGTCTTAGAAAATTACATTACCGTCCACATTACCGATTTTGTACTAGCTACCGGTACATTACACATGCAACATCTTACACCTTGAATTCTATGATTTCAAGAAAGAATTTATGATTAGATATGTTTTTTTTTCTCTATATTATAATATGAAATTTATTTTTGTTTCTAGTCTAAACTACCATTTAGATATTTAGATGTTTGTAGTATAAAAATAATTGAATAAGTTTATCTGTAATTGAAATTGGTTCAGTTTAAGATTACAGTGGACATCAAAACAATAAGGAATTTTAAAAAAAATAACAATTTTTCAAAAAAAGTAACAATCATTTTACATAGAGAATGATTTATTCAAGTAATTTTCATACTATAATTATCTAGTTTTATAATCAGAGACGAACACTAATTTAATCTTACAGTAAGAGAAAAAAAAACATATTTAGTACAAGAATTTATGCCTTTCACCTATTTGAATTTGACAAGTGTCTTTAGAATTTTAATTTGTCAACGTGAGTTCCATCTAAAATAAAAGAGATGGGATTGGTCATTAAAAACAAGGAGAACGTGGTGGTACATGGTTACTACACTTACTGGTTTTTGGAAATCTCATGTAATTTTGAAACAGTCTTTATGAATACCTGAGCCACCAAGGCACTGGAAGAATCAGCTTTAACAGTAGCAAAATGTGCATACTTGGATAGACTATCAGTGACAACGAAAATCTTTCATTGGAAGGAGGAAGGCCGTGAGAATGTAAAGGGTTGTAATATCCAAAATGTAGCATGTTATTAGATTTTATCTATTGATAAACCATACATTGTTGGACAAATTATTTTAAAATGTTATATATTATTATTCAGAAAAAATGCATATAATTTTATAGAAATGTTACACAGTGAAAGACGTCTCAACTTACGCATTTGCAAGAGATTGATTCCACAACTTGTAATTAATTATTTATATTCTGTGCAAGTGGCAAAAACACTACTAATCCAATCATTTTCTGTATAATAAAAAGCTTCTGCTTATATTACCCTTCTCTCTTTTGTACTAGGTTATTCTCATTGTAGTACAAAGGACATACAAGTCTCAATCAAATTCCTGTTTTTGTTTGATTTTCAATTGGTTTCTTTACTTGTTTTCTCTCAAAGTGATTCGAATCGATCTAATGATGCTATAATGCTATTTTTGAATTCTTCAGGAAGCAATATTATTATCTAAATTTGTGATTTCAAGTAAATAATTCTAATTCCGGATCTTGCTTTTTGAATATGGAGGTAATTTTAAAAGATTTGGTTTACCTTTCTTTTTTTCTTTGCTTAATGAAGAGATGTAGTGAATGTACGAATGTAGTAGTTAGAATGCTAACCATTGACATTTGATCATGAAATCTTACCATATGGTTTTAATTCATACATACTTAACTCTTTTTGATGAGGCATGTGTTATATTTTAACATAAAAGCTTCATTTATTTATTGCTGAAAAATGATTTCTTTTAAACTGATGGAATGTTGATTCATAACAAGTTCCTTATCTTCAATAAGGTGTTCTTCACTTTTTAAAGTGTGCTTTTGGGGTCCACGTATTTTGGACCAAAGTAGGGGAAAGGTATCATCCGCAGTGTCTGTTTCTATGTGCATGTTAATTGAGGTACAAGAAACTGAAAGTGTTTGGGAGTTAGAACGTGTTTGTGAATAACCTTCACAGTTTTGTTTTGTAAGAGGTTTTATAGAAAATTCTGAAACCTTCACAGTCCAAGCATCCATGCCACCTGTAAATTCACAGAAGCTCTTCTTCTCTAATGCCGATTCAACTTCTGTACATTGTTATAGGACAACAAGAAGCTCAGCATGAAGAATACAAACATTTTGCCCCACATATGTTCGATTCTTTGCCTTTATGTGAATCATCCTTGAAGTTAACTTCAAGTCATTCTCATTCCCTTTATATACTTTAATTTTTGATTTGGCTTGATTCCTCCTTGTTTCCATTAGCTTAATATCATTCTCTTAGTATTGCCATTAGATTTCTCTTCATTTTCCTCACACATTTTTCCACAATTCCCATGTCTCGTCGAGAAACCAACCCTCATTTTTCTCGATCATCACAGCCTGAATACGTGATAGCTGATGATGATAAGGAGCAACCACGTATTCCATTTGGGCCACGCCAAAAACGTCGTGGCCAACCATCCACTCAAGTACCTGCACCTATACCAGATGCATTACGACCTGAGAATGAAGATCGTGTTCCATTACGATCACGACCTCAACATGAACACCATGTTCCCTCAGAAGATCCTCCACCTATTTTGCAAGAGCCACGCCATGCCAGATCAAAAAGAAGTCCAAGTAAGCATCCAACAAATCAAGGTCTGCGACCAGTTAAGTCCTCAAAGGTAAATTTTCAAGAGCCACCTCCCTCTGCTGATGCCCCTCCATCGCTGCCCCCCTCCGACCATCCTCCTGAGCGTCGGCAGCAGCCGCCATGGCGTAAGCCCCTCAGTGATCCCCGCCACAATGGTATAAAGTTGCCTGAGGAGCAAAAGTCTCAACCCTTAACATGGTTAGGTGCCTGCTTGTGTGTAATATTTTGGCTTATCATAATCATAGGAGGGTTAATAGTCCTTATAGTGTACTTTGTTTTTCGGCCACAAAGTCCTCATTTTGATGTGTCTAGTGTGACCTTAAATGCTGCATACCTTGACCTTGGATATCTGCTGAATGCTGATCTAACCATGCTGGCCAACTTCACAAATCCAAACAAGAAGGTGCATGTGGACTTCAGCTCAGTCATCATTTATCTCTACTATGGAAGCACCCTCATTGCCACTCGGTATGTTGAGCCTTTCTCAGCTGCAAGGCTTCAATCAAGGTTTGCAACCATCCATATGATCTCTAGTCAAGTTCAGCTGCCATTAAGAGAAAGCCAGCGCCTTGTCAAACAGATGGAAGGCAATGGTGTAATTCTTGAAGTGAGGGGAGTCTTTCGTGCAAGATCCAAATTGGGAAGCATTTTAAGGTATTCATATAATCTTTATGGCCGTTGCAGCGTCATGCTAACACGTCCTCCTGACGGCATTTTGCTCAAAAAGAAATGCAGAACAAAACGCTGAAGATGATTGATGATACTTTTGGTCTTCTTAATTTGCCTATTCCTCCTCAAAATAACATGTTCAAAGGTTAGCCGCTACATGTAATTTTGTATCTTATTTTTTTCTTCTCCAAAACTATTAGAGATTATTATAAGCTAATAACACCATCCTTAACATTAGTTCATAGTATCAAAAGTAGTATTAGTCACTCAAGGATGCATGGTTTTTTTGTGTGTTTTCACTCTAGGTATGATCAATTATGTGTTTATTGATTGACCAACCAATCTCAAATCAGCATGAAAGGTGAATTCAAATTAATGTAACACGTCTACCAAATGCCCAGAGTTGTCACTAAATTTTTTATCTCATTCGTCACACCCGCTACTGATAAGCAGTTCCAAAATATGTCCTACAAAGTTAACTGCTTATACATTACATTTTCACCATAGCTTGCTACTAAACCAACAAAAACAGTGATTGTTTACAGTTTTTGCTGATGAAGAAGTCAATAGTTGAAGATAATTTTGCTGGAAAAACCAGCATAAACCATCACTTAATTTCTCTGATTTGAATGCATGATTCTTGTTGATGTCATTCACTCGCTCAGAAACCGTGCTTAGATTTGATTAAATATATGAGTATAATTTTTAATAATAGTTCATGTAGGATCTCTGTACAAGGATAAACATCATAAGACATGAGAAGTAAGTAGAACTTGTTGGTCAAGTATCCTGAACAGAGCTCCCTTTACATGCAAAACCAGATAATGATACCTAATCTACATTTTTTTTATCCCCTCAAAATATATTTATGACAAGATGATTATTACTTGAACAAGTTGCATTAATTACATTCCTCCCTGATAAGTTATTTTAACATTTTGTTGTCCCTTAGATTACGTCTAACTTTGGTCTTTTAATTTTTTTTGGAGCTGCTTAAAGTGTGCAGATAAGTTTCTGTGTGGCATTAAGTGATAATAACATTAAATGTAAAATAGATTATAAGACATTTTTTCTTAGTCACATAGTTATTTTGTTTAACTCACGCCACTCATTTATTCTTGTCCTACTTACAACATGGGTACTATTTTAGTTAAACGGATATAATTGAATCAAGATCCTCTCCGGTGCTAGTTTCTCTCTCTTCTTCAAGGAAAAGTTTCTTGGACACCATTAAATACATCTATTTAACCACTATTTTTTCAATAAAATATTATTAACAATAAAATAATAATAATAAAGAAAATTGTAATATGAATGTAGATAGTGAAATAGGGTGTTAAGTATCACTGCCCTTCAAATCTAAAGTCATTAAAGTTGGGGTTCTACTCTAATTAGATAATATTTCTATTTTAAAATATAAAATAATTTAAAATGAATCATCTATAAAAGTAAAAAATATTATTGCAGTGATAGAGTGTTTCCCACGTATCTAACCTTGTACACTCCAAGGGCTAAGGTTAGGTAGTTGGTGAATACTTGTTATGCTTATGATATTTTGACAATCGTGCTTATCACATAATCATAAATATTAATATTTAAAATAAAAGAAAAAAACTTTATTAATGAAAATATAAATAAAATATAAAATGTTATTTTTTTAAATTAGTAAAATTATAAATTTTTATAAATAATTAAAATATTAATATTTATTGGATTGTAGGTGAACATACCATGCTCAAATATTGAAAAATAATATGCTAACCTAAAAACGCACAGATCATATTATAATAAATTAATATTTTATTTTTTAATTTAAAATATTATTATAATATTATAAATGTTTGTTATTTACTCTTATTGAAGATTTTTTTTTCAATCAAGTATGGAGTGCAAACCTTGGTTTTTTCAATAAAGTCAGAGAGAATATATTTATTGAATAATCACAACGAAATTCCCACATCAATACCAAAGAATAAAGTCGTATGAAAGCAAATCCAATTCATTACATTGATTGAATGATATTGAATATATAATTAAAACAAGATATGAGTATGGTCTATAATTACAGTATAGGATCTCAAGAAAATCAATAAAGTTCCCCATACTTATATTTCCTTTTCTTCACCAAATAATTAATCTGTTTAGATATAGGTATTTATTACAAAATATAATTAAAAATTCATAAAATAAAAATATTTTAAGTATTTTATTATGATTAAGAAAAGTTATAAAATTTATTTATTTATTAAAAAAATACATATTATTGCGGATAGTAAAATTATAATTTTTTATTTAATTATAAGTGGTTTGTGTCTACATTTTGCATCTTCCTTTTTTTTTTTTACAACAACACTTAAGAGTGATAACTCTTGGTTAACTTTAATAAGCAAGACTCGCGTGAAGTACTACTCACCTACTTGAATTGTATCAAAAGAACCTATTGATTGGAAACACTACATGGAATAACCATTCCAATAACTTAAAATGTAGGTCTAACGAGGAATAATAATAATAATAATTTTTTTGTTTATATTCTTTTAAATTTGTGAAAGATTACCTAATTATTGTTATAGCGAATCTTCGTCTAAATCTGCAAAAGATTGTCTCATTGTCATAGTAACAAATATTCCAAATTTGTGAAATATCGTTTTATTGTTGTTATAGTAGCAAATATTTGTCCATATTTATAAAAGATCATTTGATCACCATAATAACAAATATTTGTCAAGATTTACAAAAAGAATTGCCCAATCGTCATCATATATTCACCCAAATTTGTAAAAGGTCGTTCGATTGTTATTATAGCAAATGTTTACCCAAATTTACAAAGAATCTCCCGATAGCCATCATAACAAATATTAATCCAAATTTGTGAAAGATCATTAGATTGAGATAAATACAAAAATTTGTCCGCATTCTCAAAGGCATTACCAATTATGACGAGGTTATCAACATTGAATATACGATAACAAGTGTAACAAAAGAAAAAAAGACAATTATAGTAGTATGTTCGTTTCATAATTCACTAGCCTTATAATTCAAGGAGTATGACTAGAAATTTGTGTGACGATATGTTTGTTCCTGACCGTATCTAGTCTTATAGTCTAATGGCTAAATACAAAATAATCATCGACATTCTAAAAAATATTATCAATTTTAACAAAATTATAAACATTGAATAAAACAACATACAATTGTGATAATATATCTACTTCCAATCTATTTCTAGCCTTATAACCCAAGAATTATGGTTAAGGGGTTTGTGTGAGAGTAAATTTGTTTCCAATCAGTATTTAGCCTTATAGCCCAATCACTACGAGGCTAGGAAAACTATGTAGCGGTCGACTAGTTTTGAATTTGTATCTTTAATCAAGTTGGAGATCATATGTTCCTCAATAATCATAATAAAATTCCAACATGTATGCGAGATTGATAAAGTCATTTAAAAAGCAAATTTATGCAATTACAATGAACAAATTTTAATACAATATATGAATATGATCTATGATTGAAGCTCCATCCAAATTAATATGAATTTATAAAGTAGAAATTTAGGATCTCAAGATTATTGGGATACAATAGGGATCTAGGCGTGACAAGGATGATAACACCTGGAATAAGAGAGACAAAAACACTTTAGCTTAAGGTTGCCATAATTTTGTGCCAGAACAATTATTTGTTTTATTTGGTGTTAGAAGGGTGTAGAAAAAGTTAAAGATGTATTATAATATTTTCCTTAAAGTTTAAGGCTGGGAAAAATCATAACCTGGTTGAGGAACAACATTTTAATTTCGTCTCGTTTGTTTAGAACAATTGTTACGGCAAGATAAAATGTTGGATCTATTTACGTAGAAGAGTAAACTAAAGGTACTAAAATCATAATTTAATTAGTAAAATAGTATTAAATGTACTATGATGGTAAAGAAAATTAAGATTTTAAAAAATGAATATCATTCCAATGACGTTGAAACTGTACTAGTTTCTACAGATTTGATAGAAAGTAAAGGAAGGAAAAGAGTGAATCGGTTAAACGTAAAAAATGTCCTGAATTAAAATGCAAAATATTCTATAAATTTTGCCTAAAGTAAAAAAAAAAAAAGTCTTGTTTTTTGTTTATGTGAATGGTTCTTGAAAATATCAATCCGGTTATGTAATTCCCTTGCAAAGGATTGATCGTCGAAAACAGTTCTCCGGTCATAAGGTGGTAGGTGAATGGTGGGCCTGGAGGGTGATGGCATTATGAATCCGTTGTCTTCTTCGACAGTGATTGACCGATACACCTGTTCCTATATAGACTGACTTCCTAGCTATTGGGAAGAGGTTGACGAATCCATAGATCTCACAAAAGCATATTTAATGCTGATTTGCTGAATGTAACTTAATCGACAATTAGAACTTAGGAACAGACCCAAACCAATGTAATAAATATATTCAGCTGATAAGGGTGACGCAGACACATATAAAGTATTTCATTGGCAAACAAATCTACACCATTCCATGAGTGTAATGCAATGGCATTGTATTTGTTAACTGTTTTCACGAAATGGTCGTACAAAACAACCAAAATGCAATAGCAAGTTACTCAAGCCAGAAGCAGCAGCAACATGATAGTGCAGGGAAATAGCTCATCTGAAGTGAGAAAACCTCTAAAGCGAAGAAGTGAAGATGCATTTATGTTATAATTAAAATTAAATTGTTTTAGAGAATTTGACCTACTTTAACTCGAGTGAACACACCCTCACTTGTATACTTCAGAGACTTTCTCACTTTACAGGACCCTAATGCTAAACCAATAACCACCGTGGCTGGCATTTTAAGAGATGGTATTCTGATGGATAACTACAATTTGTAACATGAATTTGAAGAAATCAACATAGATACACAAAAGAAGATAAAAAAGAAAGAAAGAAAAGACGAGACAAGGCCCAATTATAAGAGAGGTTCAGAAAGTTCCATTTCATTAGAAGCCTCCTGTTCTGTAGCAGATCGCTGCTGAAATCCAACGAAGTCCATGCCAAGCCACTGCCACGGCCAACACACATACCTAGGCCGATTTTGGCTCTTCGAATCTTCCCGGTTCTCAAACTCCTCAAGCTGATGAGTAAGCTCCTCGACTCTGTCTCTTAGTCTAGATGACCTCAAGTCAGCTAACTTAAGAGACTTTTCTGCTGCATCTCTGGCTGCCATGGCAGCAGCAGCTGTCTCTTCTTTGAATTTTAGTTTCTTCTCTGATTCTAACATGGATTGCTTTGATTCTTCAAGTTCCTGCTTAAGTGCTGCCAACTGCAGATTTGCAAACAAGAACATGACTAAGAATATTCAATGACAACATACAACAGTAGAAGTGAAACAAAAATGATCTCAGCTTAAAATATCAACATGCTGTAGTTACAGAAATGAATTTCTTAGAGACACCATAATTCTAGAGAGAAAAGGCAGAATCAGACAAAGGATGCACAAAAAATTATTCCAGCAAAGGAATTCATGGAAACAAGGTATCAGTACATATAAACCATTCTTGCATTTTCAATTAAAAAACTTAGGCTTGCTTGGTTTGAGAAAATGCTCCAGTTTGAGAAATCAGGAAAAAAAAGTGAATGATATGGTAATAAAGCCTTTACAGAGTTCTATATTCTTTTGCTGTCCCCGTTCTTCTAAATACAACCCTTTATCCCACTTAAGAGAGGCTGACTACATGAATCACACTACATCATTTCAGCAAGGTTAAAACCCAAGACTTCAAAAATATTGTTTAGCATGGGATCTTCCTTGATGACTTCATCCAACGCCCTTTATTTGTCTTCCCCCCTCCTTTTCATAGGACTATAAAACATGAAATTTGACAATACTTTGTGTTCAAACTACCTTAAAGGATTGTCTTTAATTGGTGCTAGTGCTACACCAATATTTTCTTACATATAATCATTCCATATTTTATCGTTTATTGTATAGCTACACATCCATTTTAACATTCTCATATTTCTCACCCACCTTTCTCTCATATAGTATAGCTAGACATAGAGTAGTACAGTAAATTTGGTCATTATGAGAATCTAGACGACTTTCACTCCAGCCAGAGCCTCCTAAATTGTTCTTATTGGTCATTACGAAAAGCATGCATGAATTAGCTTGCCTATGCTTACTTTTAACCATGCATAATAACTAAAACAACTCAGCAGGTACCATTTGCAACCGTTTTAACATCCAAATGTCTCACTGAACTTGGTCACGTCAACTAGCTACTACTGCAGTTTACGTCATTGGTTAGGCCATTCTCCTTGAGATTCCTATCCTTGAGCCTGCACGATATTCGTGCATTAAATCCAAAGGTTCTTGCATACGAGGGGAACATGTATGGTATGTAATCATTAAGCTTTTGAGATGGTTCATGACTATTAGCTATTAAATTTGAGGTCTATCTGTTTCAAAGTTGGGTAACTTCACCCATGTTCTTCACAGCTGGGGGTCTCAAGTCGGAGTTAAAGAGTGTTGTGCTAGGCCCTCAACAACCAACATAAAAGTTGGCGTTATACCAAACATGTTCTAAAGTAGGGTAAAATTGACTTTGTTGAATGTAATTAGGATGTGTGATCAAATTAATCTAAATCTTTATATTCACATTGGAACATGTGTTTTCAATTGGTAGATGCTAGGATTGATTTTTCAACAATTAAAAAAAGGGGGATAATTAACTGTAAAATCTGACGTCCTCACTTCATCATTGCACAATCAAATTGTTAAAAATCTCACATTGATAAGAGATATACCTGAATTATAGTATATAGGTAAAGATAATTTTCATCTTACAAGTCAGTTTTGTGAAGTTGAGTTTGTTTAAAACCCATTTTCTAAGTCCTCGGTATAAAAGGACGTATTAATGATCACATATCGACTAGAAATATAGTTAAACTATAATATATAAATAGTTGAAAACCACATTTTGCATTGTAGGGTTGAAGTCAATCTAAATCCATTTTCTAAGATAAGGTTTCAACTGGCACCCAAAATATTGTTAATTAAATTTCGAATGCATTAAACTCTAAGAATATTGGGTAAAATGGAAAAAGCGGTCACATCCTCTACCTATAACAAGCAAGTCTACGAATATTTGAAAAATAGATAACATACCTGTGACACAAATTCCTGTTCAACACCTCTGCCTGCATCAGCCTCTTGCTCTGCTGCCACTTTCCATCTGTTAATTTCCTCTTCAGCAGCAGCGATGTCCATCATTAACCCTTCAATCTATATTACAAATAGCCCAAGTTGGTACTTCGTGACAGAAGTATAAACAATGAAATGTCCCAAACAAATTATTCATGGACTACTAAGGGGTGTACACAAACAACAAATTCTACATTCGACAAAATACATATATATAAAGATAAAAGTGTAAATGATTAAGGAACTAGATCAAATTAAAACATATATAAAACACAATAGCTTACACTTTCATTTGCCACTCTCTCCTTTTCTTCAAGTTCCTCTATCCGATGCATTCTATGGTCAAGCTCCTTGGCCTGAGCTTCTATATGCTGCTTAAGTAAGCTCAACTCTGCCCTTAATGCAGTCAAGCAATATGCAAAGAAAAAAAGTTATGATGTCAACACCACTGGAAAAGTTATGCAAACATGCAAGTTCTGCAGTCAACTGTCAGTGATATCAAGGGCTATGATTTCCATTCATCAAATCTTAAACTATATGAATAGCAAACAACTACGTTTTAATTCTATTGTTTGTCATATACCTTAATTCACCCACGGTATGCTTCAGCTCAATGATCTCAAGCTGAGATGCCTTAACAACATCCTCCAAAGCCCCAGCCTGCACACAATGCGTCCATAAAGAATTCATGAAGGAGTCTTCAAAATGCAAACTACTAATTTCATTAAAAACTAGAGAGTAATGGATGCTTAACCAAAGAGTATATTTCATCCTCTTCTTTTTCCGTTCTATCCAACTTCTCATTTGAAGCTGCAACCTTTCCATCTCCAAGAAGCTTACTGAATTTGAAATCTATCCCAGCCTCCCTCAACCCATTCTCTGCAGCTTGAAACAGCTCACTCTTTCTAGAAGATGGATCGATTGCCATCCTCTTAGACAAAGCACTCCGAAGCAAAGAACCAATTTGATCCTTCTCCCTAACCAACCGAGCCACCGTCTCATCTAAACTTTTGATCTCACAATTCTTCTCCTCAACCACATCCTTTGCTTTCTGAACAACAATTTTAGTCAACTCATATATCGACTCCATCCCAGCCAAAGAAGCGCGTATATTCTCCTCAACGTCTGTTTCTTGCGGAACAAACAACGATTCAGATAGCTCCTCAGTGCCACCATAATCAATTATCTTAACAACACTACAAATCTGGTTATGAATTTTGGAAACAAGATTCAACTGGTCAATCAACAAAGGTCTCTGGGATTCTATCCGAGACTCCAAACTACTCAACTTGTCCTCACACTCACCAACAAACTCCTTCAATTGCAAAGCCTCACTTTGCTCCTTAGTCAAATTCTCCGCAACCTCATTCAGCCTCTTGTCCCTAACAGCCAAATCCCTCTCCAAATCCTCAACAATTGAAACCTTCTTCGCAACCTCATCCCTCAAGTCACTAATCGTGGCCTCGAGCTGAGAAACCTCAATGGCAATCTCGTAATTCCGCTGCTCCATTTGCTCCCTGGCCTCGTTCCTAGCCTTAACAGCCGCCTCGTTCTGCTTCAAAAGCTCCTCCACAATCTCGTTCGAGCGCTTGATGACGCCGTACACCACCGCCGCCATGCCAGTGTATTTCTGCGACCGTGGAAGCGGCAGTGCGTTGCCGGCGAAGCTGCTCACCTTCGCCGAGATCTTCTCCATGCCGGTGACAAGCATATGACTCGAATTCCCAATCTCCGATCGCAGCGCGTCGCGTTCCTTCGCCGTTTCTTCTAGTTGCTTCTTATTTTCTTCTAGTTGCTTCGCCGTCTCCTCCTTCTCCCGAACGGCGTCATCTCGCTGGCGGCCAAACTCATCCCGCTTCTTTATGGCCTCGTGAGCCAGCGCCTTCAATCGGTTGAATGAAACCTGCAATTCCGACTTCGTATTTTCCGCGGCAACGCGCGCTTGCCGCTCCCGATCGAGTTCTGCAAGAACCTCCCGGAGTTTCTCGACGGAGACATCGTCCGAGGAGGGAGCATTCGTCTCTAAATGAATCGGATCACCGCCTTCGTCCTCAACGTCGCTGAGCACCGCATCGGCATCTAAGTCGCCGGCGCCGGACATTTAATTTAATAACATATATATGACACAATTATTTATGTGATGATAAACCCTAGAAATTGGAGCGAAGCAATATTGGAGGAGTAGCAAGTAGAAACTCGAATCTAATGTGAAATTGTCTTCGGCTATGGCTTATTGTAGCTGATGATTATAGATTGACGAAGAAACACCGCCACAACGTACCTACCAGTCAGCCTCTGAAGAATTTAGGAATTTCCGATTGAGAATTTGTCTATTTGTTTAGAATTTCAAATCAAAATTAAGGGTGTTAAAATAAAACTATTGGTTATTGATTATTTTGTTTTCTACTTGATGAATGTATAAATGGAGAGAATAAATAAATATATTTTAAAAAGGAAAAGAAAAGAAAGGAACATGGGTGGGATTGGACGAGCCTGATTTGCTAAGGATGGTAATGGTGGGCGCCAACCCAGCGGATTGGAGTGATGGTAGGTGGGAAGAACGATAGGAAAGTTGGTTTGCAAGCGAATGAGGACACACACAGAGACTCAATGAGGACGAAACGTGCGTTTGGGGTCAGACTGCTCATTCATACCAAGGAACGAATAATCATTTTCGGTAATCAATATTAGGTTTGATCCAAACATTTATTCGTAATTTCTTTAATTTTAATTTTTAATTATTTTTAATTTTGTTTTTCAATTTCTTTACACAAATTTTATTTTCTTAATTTTATTAAACACAACAAATTGTGCTTTTACTTTTTCTAAATGATGAAGGTTTTATTTCAACAATAAAAAAATAGATTTAAAAACAATATTTACATAATTACAAACTTGTCCGTATTATAAAATAAATATTTTAAAAATACTAATTTTAGAGCGTGTTTGACTTATATTTTATAAAAAAAAACAGAAAAATTTACCAGATATTTTAATAAAAAAAACTCTAAAAAGTTAGTTTCTTACTATACCTATATAAAGAGGATCTTTTTATAACCGTTTTTTTTTCATTTTATTTTTATAATAATCTTTCATTCTATTAAATTATTTTTAGTAATTTCATAGAGAACCATAGTTAAATAAAAAAAATTCCCTTGGTATAATAACCAACTAACACAAAAAAATCTATAATAACCATCTCACATCCCCTTTCCATCCTCTCTACTAACTCTCTCCAATTTTTATACGTATCTGGTTTTTTAAAATATATATATATATATATTTTGTTAATCTTTTGGATAATAATTTTATGATGTAAATAATTGTTTTTATACAAAATTTCTCAAAAAAAAAACATTTATTTAACTATTTTCGTTATTAATATATATATATATATATATATATATATATTAAAAAACCAAATACATATAAGTGGATGATAAAAATAGAAAATAAGGATCTATAGATATTGTGGTGAAAAAAAAAAAACATTGAATCACCAGTTTCATATTTATTATATTAATGTTCCAAACTATGTTTATATTTTTATTCGTAGCAATTTACATTAAATTATAATTTTATACCAATAATATAAGTATGAATAATGATATTGTTTATTTATATGTATTTATTACATGAAATCAATGTTACTGAAATTGGTTAAATATTATGTTTAAATCTTTTTTATATTTTAAAATATTTTTATTTAAATTAAAATTTTATTCAGGTTTTTTAATTTTAACTTTTCATTAAGTTTTATATTTTTAGTTACAATAATAAATTTATTAAATATTTTTTGGAATGTTTATTTAAATTAAAATTTTATTCAGGTTTTTTAATTTTAATTTTTCATTAAGTTTTATATTGTTAATTAAAATAATAAATTTATCAAATATTTTTTGGAATATGTATATTCTTGAAATATATACATATATATAATCGAATTTTGAATAAATATATATTTTTATACGCTATTGACTAATAATAAAATTTTAATTAGCACTTAGATTTATTTAATTAATATTACTTATAGTGAAATGTCCCCACTATTTATCTTAAACAAAAGAAAAAAAATATAGTTATACCTAATTTGGAGTTGCTAAATTAGATTCCAAAATTAACTCTCAATTTAACCTATCATTAATATCATGCCTTTACATTCATTCATAATTACATCACATAAATTCTTAATCGCTAAATACTAATAAAGATCAAAACTCATTTAAAACCCACAAATGATCCTAGTCAAACAAAATCAACAATACATTTCAAAGTCAGTTAATTTAATAGAACTACCAAATTTGATTATCATCAATTTTCATATGCAAGGATTCCCATTTAACACATCCCCAAATTACCAATTATAGTGAAAAATTTTAACTTTCTACCCCTAAGATTTTTCTCTTTAATAAATAAGAAAACGTAAAAATTCAAACATAATATAAGACTCATATATCACTTTTCTAAACAAAATAAATAAACAAATTATTTAGAATAGAATACTCTTAAGTATGACAATAGTTTTTACAAATTCATAATAATAAAATCGATAATAAAACTTCAAAATAAAAAAAGTTTAAACTTTGTTACCCACCACCTCTTCCTACTCATCAAAATAAAATTCACAAATGTATTAATACTTTTTTGTCTCACATAAAACCCTCAAGTATAAAGATGGTTAGGATTATATGAACCAAATCACATAAAAAGAAGACTCTCACAATCCACTCTCAACTATAGTGAAATCTAACAAAAGTTTGTCAAATAATACAATATTGTACATGGTTGCCCCTCATCCCACCAAAAATTCTTTATTTGAAAATCTCTCAAGTCAAAAAATAAAAATCATAGAGACCTTTTTGCATATAGTCACATCCATTCTTAAGAAAAGATGAAAGGATGTAACATATGCAGACAAATGCATGACTTGTTGTATATCATAAGTAAACAAGCATAACTTGACTTTTGAATTTTCATCTCAAGATATAATTTTCCATACACACATAAAGTTCATACACGACGTTACATCTCTTAAGTTTTAGGTATTGCCTAATTTATTTTATCCTATCTATAACTTTTATAGAGTTTAAATACAATATTTATAGATATATTAATCCTATCAAGTTGATTCCTATCTTATTTGAAAGATAATGCAATTATGTACAATTTTTATATTTACTTTAAGATCCAATTTCGTTGTTTACTATATATGTCTAAATAAGGAAGAATATAAATATTTATTCTAATCTTAACAACTTGACTTTGATTATTTAAATGATCATAACTTAAGTTCTACACACTATTTTTATGTGAAACCAATGTCATTACTTAAATAACATTTAGAGTTACAACTTTTATGAGCATCAGTTTTCTTAATTTAGTACAAAATCATAGATAAACAAGTTCATAATGTTTGAAAGTAAACTACTCTCTTCAACATGTTTTCCATACCCTACTATGTCATCGATCACACTTTTACGAGTAGGGATGGCAAAGCAGGGTGGATTGGCCCGCTGAAAAAAATATGCGCAAGTTGTCTATTCTAACTTGTTGGTCTGCTCAGACTTGTCCCGCATAACCCCAACTCGTGCAAGCCAAGTGCGGGACGGGGCAGATTGGCCCACATGACCCGCATAACTTAAAAATCTAAAAAAAAAATCTGCACCCCCATATTTTTTTTAGGCAGTCTCATATCTCACATTAGAAAATTTTTACACTCATATCTTATTACGCATGTCGTGAGAATAATATTGTGAGATCATTTACTTAATGCATCTAAATAAAAATAATAACTAAATTTATTTAATTTTTTTATTAATTTATTAAAAAAAAAAATTCTTATGCAATCTGATCCACAAGTATGTAGATCAATCCTTATGTGTGACAAACTTATATAAAAGAAACCAACCGTCATCTCTACCTAAAAAAAATCTGTAATGTAATTTTAGGATGCGAATTTCCCACATTTTAGTTGGAATAAACACATTCCTATAGATAGATATTTAATATATTTTGTACACCAGTATCTCTTCTACACCAATTAAAATTATTTATTATAAATTATCAAATTTATTTTTATCCAATATGATTCTAACATATTTAATTGATAAATTTCAAACTTCAAAATTTTAATTGTTTCATACAGTACATAACACAATTTATATTAATAAATTTCTTAATATAATTTAGTAAGAACACGATAATTTAATCATAACTAAAAAAGGTTAATAGCAAGACTTAACACTTTCTTAAAGTTAAATGCGAAAATGGAAGAGACAAAGGGAGGAAAAAAGTTTGTGTTAAAAAGAAGGAAGAATAGAAAGAGAAAAGAAGAGGGCGAATGAATGATTTGGCTTATTAATGAAAGATAAAGAAACTCTTCTCATGTCTGCCTTTATTGTTCTGATTTTAGTTGGAATAAAATTATTTATTATAAATTATCAAATTTATTTTCATCCAATATGATTTTAACATATTTAATTAAAAGATATAATTATTTGATCATATTATTTTGAAGATGAAAGATATAATTGTTATTGTTTAAATTTGTTATCATATTATTCAGAAGATAATATGCAAGTTAGTTATATATTAATTAATACATGTTAATTATACAATAATTAATAGTTGTTGAGAATAAAAAAGGAACACCCAAGAGTAATGATAGACATGTTGAACAAAATGTTTTCATGTTGTTAGTACCTCAAGATAAGTGGTTCTAGGTCGTTTTTCTGTTATGATCAAATGCTCTCCTGTTGAGATTATATTATCGAAAGTTGTTCACAGGATATCTATAAAAAAGGTTTGAGATCCCTACACTATTTTGTAAATACTAAGACTTAAATTGATTTGATATCTCTAGTACTCTCACTGAATTTTTCAGGAAAGACAAATCAAAAGCGGAACTCTCCATCCAGTTCACCGAGATCAACCCATCCAGTCCACCGAGGTCAACCAGCGAGAATAAGTAAATTGTGATCCTTGATTTTGACACTCACGTTATCATATCTTTTTTTTTTCTTCATAAAAACATTAAAATACTTTTTAGTAATTTTATTTTAAAAAATACGTGCATATTTATTACCATATATATAATAAATGCTGGTGTTTTTTTAGTCCCCACTCACCATCCTCTCCCCTTCAAACTTTCCTTATCAAAAAGTAATTTTACGAAAACAGTTTTAATAATTTTTTTGATTATGGATGGAGTTTAGTTGAAGAGGCATTTCTTGGAAGTTACGTCCTTTAGAAAAATGGGACCCATGAACATAGCAAATGTGTTTCGACATTCCATATCAGCGCGTAAACACTTACCTGACAGAGTCTACGTTACAGAGAAGGATCGAGGAAAAACACAAAGTAACTTCCACTTCCTCTTCCTATTTAACCAACGAATAAATAAATAGGAAGACAATTTCTTGTCTCAATTTGCTAACTAACATCGTTGAAAATTCACAAATACATAATCACTTACTTAGTTCTTTCTTCCACTAAACTGTTAATTAATTCTCCTGAGTATGATTTTAATCAAGGCTTCCCATAATTTAAAATAGAAAAGCTTGAAGGGGTGTAGTTGACTTGACCTTACTTGTTTAGTTTTCTTCTAGGAGTTTTCTTAATTCATTGTCCTATATCCCCTATTTAGTTCAACAAGGAGAAGCTATTCTAGGTTACGTGATTAGCGTGAATCATCAACATATCCACCGTGTTGTTAATTCTATCACAATTCATTTGCAAATCTTGCTTGGAAACAATGCTTCTAGAGGTATGGAAAAACTGAATAGAGTTTATGTTTCATTACAGCATTTGTGGAAAAAGATTGATAATGGTCTGTTTCATTTGATTCAGTCATCACCATTCTTCCTTAGTTTGCGACTTTTATTTTCTTGGTCCACTCTTTTATATTTGTTTTTCTTTCGACATTCATATTGCGTTAGCCAATTTTATGGTGCACCATTCAGTTTTACTTTCCCGGAATTTGTAGTTTGGATAATTTTGTTGCTGGTAAAAGTTGTATGGTTTTGATTTCTTATTCAGTGAACATATATATGTGCGTGTTGGGTTTTTAATTTGACAATTAAGGTGTTTGCAATTGTAGCTGGAGACTTGGACTGCTTTGCTTGTTTTGTTTTTGCTTGTGTTGATTCTAAAGGAGTCGATCATGGGAAGTAAGAGTTCGAAAGTCTCTGAAAGAAGGCATGTTTCATCGTATGGATCTGGTGGTTCTTCGTCTTCATGGGATAACTATGGATACCCTCAGACACCAAATGCTTATCCACAACAAAACATTTATCATACGCCTATTCATAACCGTGTCCCCGCTCCATTCCACGACTATTCACAGCCAAAAAGGAGGTTGGATAGGAGATTCTCCAGAATAGCTGATGATTACAATTCACTGGATGAGGTATGTTGTTTTTCCTAGGTATAATTGTGTGTGAGTATATGAACACTTTTCATGTTTGGTCTGTTTCCATCATTGACTTTTGTATTTGGTAAGAAAGAAGGGACAGGGACCTGGGGGTTTGGGACATGATGACATTGACTCGAACTAGTTCATATCTTCCTACCCTTTTCAGAAGATAATGTGAACGGCGTCATTTTAAAAGTTAAAGTCTCACCAGTCAGCACAAAGGGAGGGGAAAAAAAGACAGGGAATTAGAATCTTTTTTTCGGAAATCAGACTTCAATTTTTTTGCTATTATAGTCCACGTTGAAAATCGAAATATTCTAGCTCTTACGTCTCAATAAGGATTCTTTGTAACAATAAACACGCGAAGTTCCTCGTTTTGTTATATGTTATTTTTTTCTCACAACAAAGGGTGTTAGAATCAGTGTCAGAGTTGGAACATCAAAAGGATCTTAGTTGGGACCTTATTCAAGAAAAATGATAATGTATATAAAAGGCTGAATTTTTGAAAAAAAAGTCTGGCGAGACCCTTGCTTAGAATTGTTGCTGTTTTTTAGACTGAGAGTAAAACCTTCATATACACTTCTACCCTTTTTTTAACAAGCCTTTATACTTCAGCTGATCCTGAAACTTGGCATGATCTTTAAATTAAAGCCTTAGAATATAGTTAAACAAGTTCAGCTGCAATAGAGTGCTGTTTAAGAGACTATTGTTTCTCGTTTTTACTGTTCTTGACGAAAATGTATGCATGATTCAGCAGAACGTCTCATAATTTATTTTATAACAAAGCAGTATCGATGTTACCAGTGTCTGATTTGATCACACATGGTTAAGAGAAAACTTTGTCAGTAGCAGTACATTTTTCCGGAACAAACTAGTCCAAGAGTGCGACAAGGTTGGTTTGAGAAAATATTAGGTTGAAGCTTACTGTAGCTTGCCTTAGTTACTTTTTTCTTTTCTCATATTTAAAAATCCATAACGAAATATAATGAGTAGCATTTGACAAATTATAGATCAGCCAATATTGCTATCCTTATTGGTTGTTTCGCTCCCAAAAATTATAATTCATACAGTTACAACTCACAGAACGAAAACCTTATTCTGTCAAATGATGAAATATTTTCACACAGGTTACCAGTGCTCTTTCACACGCAGGACTGGAATCTTCTAATCTCATTGTTGGCATTGATTTCACAAAGAGCAACGAGTGGACAGGTTTTATCTCTTATACATGTATTGATTCTTGGATTTCTTGTTTGTGGTACTAAATTGCCATAATTCACTTTGAAATCAGGCAAGAGGTCGTTCAACCGAAAAAGCTTGCATCATATAGGAAGTGATCATAATCCTTATGAACAAGCAATATCGATTATTGGGAAAACTTTAAGTGCTTTTGATGAGGATAATTTGATTCCTTGTTTTGGTTTTGGAGATGGTAGTTCCCGATATAAATCTTGATGCTTTTCAAATTGCTTGTGTTTCCAAATTGCAAACTTGATTGTGTTTCTTTCTTGTCTTTTTTTCCTCCCAGCATCAACGCATGATCAAGATGTCTTTAGTTTCCATTCAGATGAGAGTTTCTGCAATGGATTTGAGGAAGTTCTATCAAGATATAGAGATATCATTCCCTGCCTACGTCTAGCAGGTGTTGCCTTCACCACTAATCTTAGGTAGCATTTTTTAATCAGGTTCAGCATAACTCATTGCATTTATGTGACAGGACCCACTTCATTTGCTCCTATTATTGAGATGGCTATGACTATAGTTGAACAAAGTGGGGGCCAATATCATGTCTTGCTAATAATTGCTGATGGACAGGTATATTTAATACATTTTTCATATAAAAAAGAACATTCATTTATCTAGTTTAAATATGTATCAAATATCAAATACTTCATTGGCAGTTATCACGCTGCCTTAGTGAGCATGACTCTTAAGTATCACAGATAAAACAAGTAAAATGTTATAGTAGTTTCAACAGCAAATTTTGTTTGGCTAGCATTGTAATAGATAACAATAATATCTACCTTAAGACATAAATATCTTGCCATTGACAAGGCTGCATAAGAAAACTGATAATTGTTAGATTAGCAAAATGTGTCTGAATTACATTTGTTCCAGACAACATTTAGCTATGATTAATTGTTAGATGGATATATCTGAATTAGAGCTGAACTTCAGAAGAAATACACATCATTGAACGAATAGTTATACCTGGGAGGTTATTAGAAAAATTATGTTTTAGAAAGTGGATTTAAACTTAACTCAATTTCATAACAGGTGAGGGTCACACCTCACTTATATATGATTTTGTAAAATTAAGTTAAGCCTAAAATTACATTCTAAGATGAAGTTCACTGCGTATATCAAGAGGTGCTGGACCTTTAATAAATATATTGTTGGTGTTTGGAGCTGCAAGCAATTCCATCTGTCACAACTTTCACTGAGATGCTTTTTGGACTGTAGTTTGGAATGTCAAAGACTCTGCTAGCATGGGCAGGTCTCCTATGCTATCCCCCTTTTCATCAAATTATTTTAGCCAACAAATTTGGTCTCGTAGAAAAAAAAAGTTATCTTGCATCTTCAATGGGTATAAATAGTAGTAGTGATAGATGAAATATCTATCTTTTGATTCATATATAAATGTCTAATGTGTTCAATTAGTATGAAATGCCCTTAATTTTTGCCAGTGCTTCAATATGTCTAGAGTAATCTTTTACCGTAGGCTTTCCTTTTTTAAGATCTGAAAAAATTGATACTTAAAATTTTGGCACAGGTGACCAGAAGTGTTGACACGCAACATGGCAAGTTAAGTCCCCAAGAACAGAAGACAATTGATGCAATTGTAAAAGCCAGGTAAATTTTGTTGTTTTCTCTCCTTAGGAAGGGCCACGCTGCATTCTTATACTCTCTTAAAATTGCAGCGAGTATCCGCTTTCAATAGTTTTGGTGGGGGTAGGAGATGGACCGTGGGAAATGATGAGGGAATTTGATGATAACATTCCAGCTCGAGCATTTGACAATTTTCAGGTTTGGTGTAATTCACTTGGCCATATTTACACTTTACTATTTTTTCCGAAATGTGAATATTTTAGTTTTGGCTGCATGTAGTTTGTGAATTTTACCGAAATAATGTCAAGGAGCGTAGATTCAAAAAGAAAAGAGACAGACTTTGCTCTATCAGCTTTGATGGAGATACCTGCTCAATATAAGGCAACTATAGATTCTGGCATACTGGGGTAATAAATGAATCTTATATGGAAAAATCTGGCACTTCTAGTCTATTGTAAAGGTTTTTATTGGGGCAATAATTGAATTTGCATCATGTTTTCATTGTATAGTGCACGGAGGGGACATTCACCGGACAGGGTTCCTCTGCCTCCACCTCACTATGAGAGGACTTCTAGCAGCAGCATAGCATCTTTTCGTCCAAACAGTTCTCAGCAAAGTGCACCTGCATATTCTGGCTTTGATAATGTTAACACGGCATCATCTTCAGGTGGCTTATATGATAACAAGGTATTTAAACCATTCTTTTCAACTTGAGATGTGACTTTCATATAATCCTGACACAGTTTAGCTTTCATCTGATGTTTCTGTCACTTACAACAATTTAACAACATTACATATACACGGTTAATTTTTGCAGGTTTGTCCAATTTGTCTTACTAACGGGAAGGACATGGCATTTGGTTGCGGGCATCAGGTAACATGTTGAATAATATGCTAAAACGATTCATCTTGAATGTAAGACTACCAATAGGACATACTATTAACTTTTCTCCTATTGTTATTTTGTCATTTCCTCAAATGGGGCAGACTTGTTGTGAATGTGGAGAAAGCCTCGAATTCTGCCCCATATGCCGAACCACAATCACTACAAGAATAAAGCTTTACTAGCTAACATTGCATGGGAGGAGGTTAGTTACGTTTAACAATGTCATTGAATGAGTGCTTAATCGATTTAACACGTCAAAAACTAACCTGATGCATCACTGACAGGTAGCAAAGATAGGAGCAGGGTTGGCCTGGATCAAGAAGAGAGGTTTTTTTGCCTTGTATTGTACATATGAAATTTGTGCGTTTGAAAGGTTTCATGTTTTGAAGCCAAATGCTTGTAAAAAGTTACTTGGGATATTTTTATGTATAATGTTTTACTTTTCTTCTTCAGTGTAAACTAGGTGAATTTTAGGGTGGACTGCAGAAAAGCTGGTTCACCCATGAACTATTAGTTTTTTTATTTTGTCTTTATCATTTCACTTGGCTGTCATTGATGAGCAATAGTTTACCTTGCCACAAAATCACCATAAACAGCAAAATCCAAAACAATATAACTTGTTGAAGTTTGGTCCCCTTTACTTCCTTTTTCTTTCAAAGCGAAACCATGGAGTGCACGCAGCACACATATTAAGTTGCCATTGAAGCGAAACCATGGAGTGCCCGCATCACACAGATTGAATTGCCATTTTCTGAAAGAACGTGGCGTAAGGTTCCCTCACATCACATACCCGATTATTACTTCTACTTTTATCTGTTACTTCTTCTCCCATTTCTTTCTTTCTAAATCTTTTATTGCATTACATCTCTCTCTCTTTAGCACCGATATTGATACGACACGGACACGAAGATAAGTATAATATTTAAAATGTAGAACTCGAAGACACGAATCTATAAATTATATAATTATGAATTATATAAATTGATAATAAAGATTTATGGGCATAAGTATGTTCCAGATTATTTTTGAAACAGAAAAATGTTTTTCTGGTTAAAAATGATTTGTTTATTATTTTTATAATCATAATAAAAATTTATACAATAAATTTGAGTTTTTAGAAAATTAATGTATTTTTCCTTTTTAAAATTGTGTTAGAACCGTACTAGAATTGTCAAAAATTCAACAAATATTTTTTTAAATTAAACACTTCACGATACAAGTGTCGGTGTTCGATATGAGGATTCCACGCGCCATCTCAATCCACCTGAAAAAAATGAATTGCAGGACACTTTTATACACTCATAATGCAGTATCATACGTGCCTGTCACTCAAACTATTTTCTTTCTTTAACGGAAGAGAGTAATGGCAGATATGGTTTGATATTACAAGTAACCATTTAAATTAATAAACAGTTATTTTGCTTTGTCTTTCATGTAATTATAATATTAAGATGCAGCATCTAGGGTGAAGTTAATTTTACTCTCCTAAACTAAAAAAAATCATTGTACTTTCTTCAATTCAAAGTGTATATTTTAAAGCTTTAAACACTGGATCTTTTTTTAAATTATGTTTCGCCTTTTGACAGTAATCGAGATATTAAAATAGTATTTTTTTAGAACCAAAACTGAAATTATTTAAAATATCAGACTAAAAATGTAATTAAACTAAACAAATTTATACTAATAATAAGCCAACAATATTTTCCTAAGACTAATAGGATATTAAACAGTTTATGGATAGAAACACGTATAATGGAAGACAATAATATAAGTAAAAAAGTTTCATATTAAATAGAAAAAATAAATTTGAACAACATATGTTTAATATATATTTGATTTTGTCTCTTCATCTTGTATATCTTCAGATCTTCATATATATTGGACCAGTGCAATAAATTAAAAAGAATAAATTAATTTATTTGAGTTCCTTAAGCAATCTACTCAAATTTCTTTGCTTTTGCTAATTTATTTTAATACAGTGTCATTTTGGTCTGAAAGGATAGTTATATTATTGATTTCAACTTTTATTTTATGTATAAAAACTGACTTTTTGTTGTATCATCAGTACAAATTTAATCATCTTAAGACAGTTTTCAGCAAACTTATTCTGTTAAAAACAAATTATATATATATATATATATATATATATATATATATATATATATATATATATATATATATATA
>Ga0123342_1000849_pt1 | contig 50269 bp, 30 predicted proteins | sample Turbeawhitnodule_FD_89960 | JGI IMG/M metagenome (GOLD analysis project Ga0123342, IMG submission 89960) | Root nodule microbial communities of legume samples collected from Mexico - Turtle bean Mexico white nodule | ecosystem: Host-associated > Plants > Roots > Nodule | place: Mexico: Nepantla...
AATAAATATATATATAAATTAATTTGCAAAAATTCTTATATATAAATCTTATATATTTTTATTTTTAACATATACAAAAAAATATTTTTTTTTATATATATATATATATATATATATATATATATATATATATATATATTCATTCTTCTATAAGTGTTTTAACTTCATAAAAATATTTTGAATTCTTGTTTTGAATTTCAAAAGTAAAAAAAATCTAAAAATACTTAATTTATTATTTGATGTAACATTATGTATTATGATGTTACCAAAATTAAACACTGTATGGTATTTCTATATATTGTGATGAAATCCTAAAAAAAACTAAAATAAATTATTTTAGGTATTACTTATGTGAATTGTGACTTCAAACAACACTAAACTAACATTGAAGAAGACACTATGTTCTTTGATATTGAAGAAGGTTATGTTTTTTTATAATGCTTGTAGTCCATTCTATTAAACGAAGGTGATGAGTGAAAGTTGTAAAAGAATGAAATTAAAGGAAGAAATAATCAATCAGGTAAGGGAATGATCACAACACGCAACAAGTTAATGAATTTTCAATTTTAATTTAATAAATATTAAAATATAAAATTCAATATAATAATGAATAAAAAATTGATGAAATGTATATGATAAAGTTTTATTGGGCCTCTATTGATTTTTTCACTTTCTGTTAATTTTTGTTTTTCTTTAGCCCATGTATTTGGCCCATATGTTTTCTGTTTTTTTTTTATATATACACCCTTGTAAATGTTCAATAACACACATAATAAGACATATCGGTTTCTCTCTCCTTTCTCGTTCTTTTTTTCTCTGTTCTTCCCCTTATTTTAGGGTTCTTCTTGCACCATTGCTTTCTCTGCTTACATTGATTTTTACAGTGTTAAGTGTGTTATGTTCATTGCTGAAGGCACATTCCATCATCTTCTTCAAAGCATTTTTCCACCATCGACTCATCTCAAGCAATTTGTTGAATCTTTGTGCCTTGCTCTCACGCGCACCATCATCTTCCTCAAGGCGCTTCTCCATCACTGTTTTGGCTGAATCTTATTATGGTATCAGAGCTCTTCATTTGAAGAGCTCTGCTGGGTGACTCTGATGTTCTTGTTTCAATTTTTTTTTCTTTTTACTTTTGCGCAAATTTGATCTTCCATTTCCTGTTTCTTTCTCAATCTTTCTTCAGTTCTTGTTTTCTGAACCCTACTTTTTTTCCCTTTTACAGATATGGCGGAAGAACGAAATATATCCACTTCCTCCTCCACTCAAATGGAACAACCTAGTCAATCAACAAGTAGCTACCTCTACTTGCATCTTGGCGAAAACCCTACCACACTGTTGGTGTCACCGCTGCTCGAATCAACAAATTACCATTCTTGGAGTCAATCAATCTTAACAATGTTGAGTACGAAGAATAAAATAGAATTCGTTCTCGGTACGCATCCTTGTCCAGCAAAAGATCACTCCACTTACCCTACTAGTACATATGTAACAACATAGTAGTTTTATGGTTAGTTCACTAAGTTTCTATACCCATTAGACAAAGTATAGTTTGGATGAAAATGGCTCTGGATATTTGGAACAACTTAAAAGTTAGGTATTCTCAGGGTAATTTTTCTAGAGTTTCTGATTTACAGTTTGAAGCTGCTTCTTTGAACAAAGGTGACCTATCTATGACAGATTATTTTACTAAGCTTAGTATTATTTGGGATGAATTGAACAATGTTAGATCTAATCCTCTATGTGTTCATCAAGATACATGTATTGTTACCCTTATCATATGTTAGAAAATGTGAGGACCAAGCAATGCAACTCCTTAAGGGTTTGAATGATCAATATAACAATATCAAATCCCATGTTTTGCTTAAGGATCCTATTCCCTCTATATAAAAAAATCTTCTCCCTAACAGGAAACACAATTAGCTAGTAGTTACCTTGTTTCTAATATCAATAATGTTTCTTCTACTAATGTGAATTTTTCTACTAATCATGTGAATCATTTTGTTGTATGTACCTTTTATGGTAAATCTGGTCATTATGAAAGTGCTTGTTTTAGAAAATTGGTTTTCCCAAAAAAGAAAATAGAACCTTAAAAAATAATGACAATAGAAAACTGTGCACCTATTGTAATAGAAGTAAGTGGTCATGCCATTGATTCTTGCGACAAGAAACACGGTTATCCCCCTGGATATAGATTCTATAGCAATGGTCAAAATAACCAAGCTAATAATGTGATTGCTTCTAGTGATAATTTTTTTGAGCATTGGTCAAAAGAACAGGAAAACAAAGATAATCACTTCACAACTCAACAATATCAAATTCTTTATGAGATGTTAAAAAAAAAATAGAAACAATGGTGCTGCCCAAATAAACCAAGTGGGATCCTTCTCTGCAGATTCAAATCACAAAACTCTTGAGCAGTCTTCAACGGGTAATATTTTAAATTCTTCAAATAAAACTAGAAACTTTTGGATTCTTGATTCTGGAGCAACAGATCATGTATGCACTATTTTATCAACTTTTACTACATATAAGAATATCAAACTTATTCTCATCAATTTACCTAATGGTAATCATGTATATGCTGAATATTCTGGAACTGTTGTTTTTAATGAAAAAAAAATCTTAAAGATGTTTTGTATGTGCCTCAGGACAACCTAACTCAAGAGAAGAATGGTTTAGTTAGTGTCAAAGTTGGCTTGTACATTTTTAATTATGCAATTTTTCACATTTTTGCCACACATAATATTGTTCCTTTTGTTATCTACATTGCTAAGGACTTTAATGTGTGGCATTATAGGCTAAGACATCTTTCTGATGAAAGATTACATGTTTTGAGAACTTAATATCCTTTTATTCCTGTCGGAAAACTGTCTTTGTGTGATATTTGAAATCGTGCCAAACAAAAAAACTTCCTTTTACTTTAAGCACTTAAAAAACTACAGATGTGTTTCATCTTATACACATGGACATTTAGGGTCCTTGTTCTATTAATTCTATGCAAAGTTTGAGATACTTTTTTACTGTTGTTAATGACTTTTCTCATTACACTTGGACTTTTCTCTTACATGCAAAATCTGAAATTAGACAAAGTATTGTTAGTTCTATTACTTATATTGAAAATCATTTTCAAACTATTGTTAAACTTATTCTTACAAATAATGGCCCTGAATTTGCTATGAAAGATTTATTTTCCTCAAAATGTATTATTCACCAAACAACATGCCTTGAAACACCTAAACGAAATGGCATAATTGAATGCAAACACCAACATCTTTAAATATAACTCGTGCTTTAATTTTTCAAGCTCATTTACCTCCTCTTTTTTGGGATTTTGCTATTCAACATGTCACTTTTCTTATCAATTGCACTCCCACTCCGCTGCTGCAAAATATTGCTCTATATGAAAAACTGAATGGTAACCTTGTGATATATCCAATTTACGTGTTTTGGATGTCTTTGTTACTCTAGTACTCTTACTACGCATAGAAAAAATTTAGAAGATAGATTTATACATGACATTTTTCTTGGTTTTCCTGCTCATACAAAGAGATATATTTTCTTAAATCTAAAATATCATCGTATTGAGATCTCAAGACATAATATTTTACGAAGATCATTTTCTATACATGTTGAAACATGATAAATTTGAAAGTCCCAACAATTTATCTTTACCTGTACCTTCAAATTATGATGTCAATTGTGATTTTTCTTTTGAATCTGCTTCCACTACATATACGGACACTACTCCACATGAGGATACTTCTTCTATTTAAACCGTACCAAATGAACCACCTAGACGGTCTAGTAGACCATGTCGCCCATCCACATACATAGAAGATTTTCATACTCAAATTCCTAATGCAAGCAATGTAAGTACTAAATACCTTATTCATAAATTCTTTCTTATACTACTTTGTCATCTAATTTTAAAGGCACTACTCTATCTATTTCCTCGCACACGGAGCCTCATAATTATAATGAGGCATCCAAGCAAGTTTGTTGGAAACAAGCTATGCAAGAAGAGTTGGATGCTCTTAATGCCAATCATACATGGCAGCTTATTTCTCTTCCCGAAGGGAAAAAGACCATAGGTTGTAGATGGGTCTATAAAATCAAACATAAGTCTGATGGCACTCTTGATCGCTACAAGGCCGACTTAGTGGCCAAGGGTTACACTCAACTCAAAGGACTTGATTTTCTTGATACCTTATCTCCTGTCGCCAAGCTTACCACCTTAAGGCTTCTTCTTGCAGTAGCCACTATGAATGACTAGTATTTAAAACAACTAGACGTTAATAACGCATTTTTACATGGCGATCTTCATGAAGAAGTTTATATGCAACAACCACCTAGTTTTTCCCTTCCAACACCTAAACATGTTTGCAAACTTCATCAATCCCTTTATGGGCTTCATTATGCAGGCAGGCACTGGCATGCTAAACTCTCTTCCTTTCTCATTTCACATAATTACATCTTATCATTTGCTGATCTCTCTTTTTTTTCGAAAAGTGATAAAACTCAACAAATTGTTATTATTGTCTATGTGGATGATCTCGTTCTTTCTGGTAACAACATCGAGGAAATCAATAACATTACCAAAGTGTTGCATCAACATTTCCACATCAAGAACCTTGGAGATCTCACATACTTTCTAGGCCTTTAAGTCGCTCGGAACAGTAGTGGTTTACATATCTATCAGCATAAATATGTCCTAGATCTCCTTCATGAAACAGGCATGTTAGATTCTGCTCTGATGCCAACTCCAATGACACATTCCTCTCGGTTAACTTCTTATGAAGGAATTCTCCTTTCTCAGCAAGAATCTTCCACCCCGATTGAATTGTAGACTAATCTATCTCACCAACACCAGACCAGATATTGTTTTCAGTATTCCTTTCTTCGCCCACTAAAGCTCATCAACAAGATGTTATCTCCATTATCTCAAAGGCAATTATGGTTCTAGCATCTTCCTCCACCGCAGTAGCTCCATACAACTACATTGTTATAGTGATTTAGACTCGGCAACCTATTTGGAAACCAAAAAATGTGTAACTGGTTTCTCCATTTTCTTGGGTGACTCCCTTATTTCATGGAAATAAAAAAATAACAGATTATCTCCAAGAGCTCATTTGAGGCTGAGTACAGGGCACTTGCCAAACCACTTGTGAATTAAAGTGGCTTAGTTTCATTCTTCAAGATGTTGGAATTCCATACATTAAACCAACCACACTTTTCTGTGACAATCAATTCGCGATTCAAATAACTTCCAATCCAGTCTTTCTTGAACGCACCAAACACATTGAGATCAGCTATCACATTGTCAGAGAAAACATTATTCTTGGACTTCTCAAATTACTTCCAATTTCGTCTTCACTACAAATTGCAGACATTTTCACCAAGCCACTTGCTCTAAATCCTTTTATTCAACTCACATCAAAGCTGGGAATATAAAACATTTACTCCCAGATTGAAGGGCTGATAAAGTTTATCTGATTGGGCCTTTGCTGGTTTTTTCACTTTCTGTTACTTTCTATTTTTCTTCGGCCCATGTATTTGGCCCATATGCTTTCTCTTCTCTTTTTATATATACACCCTTGTAATTGCTCAATAACACGACATATTAGTTTCTCTCTCCTTTCTCATTCTCCTTTACTCCATTCTTCCCCTTCTTTTAGGGTTCTTCTTGCGCCATTGCTTTCTTTGCTTACATTGATTTTTATAGTGTTAACCGTGTTCTGTATAGAAGAAGAAAGTTAAAATATATTTTTATATATATTCTCTCTACTCCCCTCTCTTCAGTTAATTATCTTTTCAACATAAAAACACAAATTATTTGTTTCTTCCAATTTCTCACTTGTTCTATTTCATCTATGAAGAAAAAAAGAAAGTAAAATACAAACTCATTTTTTCTACCTATTTCTCACTTGTCATGTTTCATTTATGAAAAAAATGGTAACTCTTTCTTGACCCACTTGACAATAAAATGAGTTTCATATTATAGTAAAAAAATCCAATTTTTGACCACCATGGGGTTCTATTTTTTGTTTTTTACCAGAATGGGCCCGCTTTTAAAAAAATTATAAATTTGGGTAAGTTGTGCTGATGACTTTTTACGGCAAGTGCACTGCGTTTGTCATAAGTAATAATTGTCCCTAAGGACAGATATCAATCCCACAAGGAATAGTGAATTATCGAGTACAATATTTGTTAAATATAACAAACAGAACAATAAAAGAAGTTTTGAGTTGGTTATGTTGGCACTGATCAATAAGAAAACAAATTAGTTGCTTCAATTGAAAAAATAGGGATTAGGTTTCATCTCTCACTCTCATGTATTTTGATTAGCATGTTAATATTAAGTTCTTTGATTGAATTTGATGCCCGTAGAAAATTCATTTATATCGATCTCTTGCATATAAAATCCTTAAGAATGTTTCCTAAATATTGATCTCTCACATACTTATAAAAACAACTTAGAATCACACTCAGACGTTAATGACAATTAACATTTCAAGTCTATCTCTAGCACTCGAATATGCTAAGTATTGTTGTTTAGGTCTGAACCCTACAAATATCTCTCAGTCAAATTTAAGATTCTCAATTTGTTAAGGGAAATTTAAAAGTAAAACAACAATACCAATAATCAATCAAGAATTGTATTAATAAATAAGATATCACCTCAATACATAAGAGTTTGAGCAGATTGCTCCCAATCCCAAAGGGTAGAATTAGTCACACATACTTCTAGCACCTTCCATTCTCCCAATTGGGTTACAATTCACTCTATGGTGTTTTCCTCTTAATCTAGCACACTAGGGTTGAGCCTCTAGCCCCCTATTTATCCTAGTTTTCTAGAGTTAGGTCGCTTCCTGTGTCGCGCTAATGGCTAAGTGATAAAACATAAAAAATGCTTAATCTTTCTCTGCATCTTTTTCCATTCTGAGACCTTTCAGCTTTCTCTTTTTAGCTCAAATTATTCTCCTTTACTCCAAATCTTCAATCCTCCCTAAAAATCTGCAGTTAACACCAAATTTTGGAATAAAATGCTCTTATTCAAATAAAGTTCATAAAAAATGTAAAAAGGTATAAATTCATAAAGTAGGGATTATTTTATATGTAAATTAGTAATAAATCCTCATATGTGCCTATATTTTAATATGAAATATTACTGAAATTAGACACTTATCATGTACCAATTTGGAATGACTTCATATGAAGAAGTAGCGCCAACTTGGCACTATTTTGGCCACGTCAACCTGAACACGTGTCAAGTTGGCACGATTTATGTCACGTCAAGCTGAAGTCATGCCATCTTGACACGACTCTGTCCACGTCATAAAATTTTACTTTTTTTTTACTTTTTAAAAAAAAAAACATCTTCTTTTAAATATATATATATATATATATATATGTATATATTATTAATTATAGTTGAAATTAATTAAAATTGAGTAGTAAGTTATGTAATATTTAAAATTAATTTGATATGACCAAGAAAAATCAATCTTTGACATGGAAGACTTGCTAACTACCGAATTTTGACGCTACTCAATGACATACACAATTAAATTAAATGAATGGTGGTGTGATTGTGGGGAGTTCAATCTATACGTTTGTCTTGTCCACACGTAATTGTTGTTTGTTCATTTTGTCATTTACAACTAACGACATATGTGATCCCAATGTACAATCTCCACAATATTTTCAAGGCTTATGAGGTCCAATTGTATTGAGTTCGAAATCAGGATTATTAGTCTACTTACGCGGGACCAAATTTGTTATCTGACCCATGATGCATTAACATCAATCAAGAACACCTGACACTCAACGTATCCGTAACGAAATGGATGATTCATTTCCAAATAAGCCAAAAAGATGCTCATATTGTAGAACCGAAGGTCACAATAGAAGCAATTGTCCGCACAAACAAGCTTGATAATAAAATTTAATCTCAACTTTGATTATTAATTTCCTCATTTTCTTTACCTATGTATTTATGCCTTCATTTATTTTATTCAACTAACAACCTAAATTAACCAACAACAAATATTCCTCCATAAAAAAATTTATTTATCAAATTAATTTCAAATATTACATTACTACTCAATTTTAATTATAATTGAATAATTAATAATATTTATTTATTTAAAAATTAGAAAATTGTAAGTCAGAAAAAGAAAAAAATTTATGATGTGAACAAAGTTGGACCAAGTTGGCATGACTTCAGGTTGAGGTGACAAAGTCGTGACAAGTTGGCATGACTTCTTTATATTAAGTCATGCTAAGTTGACACGACTTATCCAAATTTGTATTTTTTTTTAAAAGCAGCTCCACTTTGGTAAAAAACAAAAAAAAGGCCCCATGGTGATAAAAACTCAACAAATTCTTTTTTATTTATCAAGGAGAATGTTTGAAATATAAGAATTTGAATAGTTATATCTTGTTTTCCTTTTCAAGTTCTTACCCTCTAACTAATTTAAGTATTTTTATTTTTTTTATATGAATTTTTTTAGAAACATAAAATATGTTCACTATTATGTATCTTTTATAATCTTCTAACTATGACTTATTTATTATAACTTTTTTTGGTAATACGTCTCTCAAATTCAATTTTTGATGAGTTCAAAACTTTGAAAGAATGAATGACAATCTTTTAGATATGTGTGAATTTTTTATAATTAAAATATTAAATTATATATTCATTTTTATTGTAGTAATGATAATATATATATATATATATATATATATATATATATATATTAGGTATATTATTTTGTCTCTCTCAATATTATTGGTCAAAATGAAATTGATTTTGTAATCTGATTAGTGACATTATTTTTGTTAAAAATCTAACGAGTCCTTAACAGGTTAAAAATAAAAATAAAAAATAATAAAGTAGTAGACAAAATTGATAATACAATTCAAAATGTAATAACAATTGAATGAAAAATAAGCTATTAACCTTAAAATAAATAAATTGAGAGTTGAAAATGATCCTTGAATGAAAATTGAAGTGAGGAAAATTCAGAATAGTTTTGTGAGATTTTGAAGGCGAAATATAAATCCGTACATAAGTTGTACTTTGAGGAATTTAAAGAACTTATCTGTTTGGGAATATTTTATTATATAGCAGAATGGTTCATTGATCAATGGTACGAGACACGAATTGATGCTCACAAGTGAAAACCACTCATCCATCCTTTATTTAAACCTAATTATTCTTTAATTGATTAATGGTATCAGTTTACAATAACAATCTATTCAAATCAAAGTTATATATATATATATATATATAAATAAATTTATATATAAAATTATAAATTTATCGACGAAAAATTATCTGTCCGTATTTAAATTTTATCAACAGATTTTATCCACGCATTTACAAAATAAAAAATTTATCAAATAACATTTACGGATAATTGAACATCAATTAATATCCCATGATAATTCAACGACAATCAATATCTATAAAAAAAAATTCTGTCACCGTTCATAATAATAATTATAAATTTTTCATTTTGTTATAATAATAATAATAATAATTTTATTTTATATGGATATATACAAAATGAAAATATTAATTTAATAATAACGGTAATAATGGTAATAATAATAATAATAAAAATAATTATAATAATAATAATATTAATAATTTTCTTATTATTAATAATAATTTCTGGTCATAGTAGTAATAATAATTTTATTTTATATTAATATATATTAAAATGAAAATATTATTTTAATGTAATAATTGTAAGGACCGAAAAATTAGTCTTAGAGTAAAAATGATATAATTAAAATGACACCGAAATATTTTATTATTAAAGTGAAGAGGTTATATAAATAAAAATTCAGTTATTAAGGTTTCATTTTAAAAAAAATCATCATCTCTCTAAAAAACTCTTTTTTTCCTTTTCTTTATCTTCTCTCTAAGATTCTGACCATCAGTTTGACAATTGGAGTCTACCATTGGACTCTCGGCAGTGAACTTTACAAGATTGTCTGATCAAAATCTTAAATAAAGTAAGTTTTTTGTTGATTCCTTTTCCTTTGAGTTAATTTTGATCAGATTAGGTTTGTCTTTAGTATAAGCTTGCATGTGATGCTTTTATCTTCAGAAGTAGTCTCTGTTAGCTCAGGTCATAGTGGTATAGTTATTAGGACTATGTGGTGCATGTTAGGCTACCCTTGAGCTTTTGGTAGTCTAGAGATATTAGGGAGCATCTGCTCAAGTTCAGGTAAGGGAATTGTTTTGAAATTTCAATAGAACCTTAGGCTAGAAGATCTGAATATGGGGGTGACGTGGTCACCAATCTAAATTTTCTTGTAGGATTGTCTTTTTTAAGAGTAAAGTAATATATATATTGAATGAAAAGGTTGATTTTGAATTTTATACAGTGATTTTTTTTAGGTGAGTAAGTTGATGAGAGTGTTGTGATTGAGAATTGAAAGTGGTTGAATGGTCATAAAAATGAATTGAATTATTTAAAATGAGATGTTTGATAAGATTTGGTTATTTGACTTTAGATGATGTTTGATTTAGAAAACATATGAGTAAGAATTGTCATTTTTAATCTGTAGATTATTAAAATTATGAGTTGAATGATAATTCATTCATCAATATAATAGAATTATGCAGACTTCTCTGCATATCTCGCTCAGACGAGCTAATCCTCGCTCAAGCGAGAATAAAATAGAAAGATGGGGTGCTCTCGGGTCCATTCTTGCTCAAGCGAGACCTAGGATGAAATTTTGGGTACTCTCAGGTTGCATCTTGCTCAAGCGAGGGAATTTTCGCTTGGGCGAGACCCATTCTCGCTCAAGCGAGCAAATTCTCGTTCAAGCTAGACTCTTTGTAAAAAAAAACACTTAAAATTTTTATTTTTGCTTTTGAAAACCGTGTATTATTGGTTATTGCTTTTAAGTGGAAATTCTAATTTTTATTTATAAATATGACTAAAGGAACTTAATTATATGTTTGAGGGAATTTTGAGATATTTGGATTGTTTAAAAAAAAGTTTAAAATATGATATGATTAAATGGTGCATTGATGTGTTACATGAGATATGGAATGGTATGAAAGTGTGATCAAGACATAGTATTTTCAGGAAAGGAAATACCGTGTTGAAATTGTTATTAGGGTGTATTGATCTGTGAGTGTCCTGTGAATTAGATGATCCTGACTCTACTGATATAATGGAATCACATAAATGAAGTTATTCAATTGGTGAGAGTCGAAGGAGGTCCATTTGGCTGAGTCTGAGGTTTGAAAGAATTGATCAGAACAAATCAAATATATTTACCCTGTCATATGAGATGATGGGACATTGAGATGAGTATGCGCATGGCTGTGTGGATTTCACATCGAGTAGTATGACAAGTACAAGTCTCTGGATGCTAAGTTCAATACATGAGTCTTCCGAGAGTAGAATCAAGTGTCTATGTGTTGTGAATCAGTAGAATTTGGACATGAGAAAAATGAATTGTGAAATTTTGATAGACACTTGATAGTTATGTGGAAATGCATGAGAATTTATGGTTTTATGTGAACATTTAAAAATATATTTATATTAGAAGTTTTTAAAAATAGCTAGCTTACACTTTGCTTTGTTTTGTGGTTGTTTTCTTTAATCTGTGATGATCGTCTATTTACACGGGTGCAAATAATGTTACAGGTGATAGAAATCCTCAGTGAGAAACTGGAGGATGTAAATATTTATTTTATTTTGAATATTTTATTTTAAACCTTTGTGTATATTTTTAAAATCTCTATGAAAAAGAATATATTTTTGAAACATTGTATGAAAGAGTTATAAATATATTGCAGATTTTGGTTATTAGATGTGGAAAAATATAAGAATGTTACAATAATAATAGTAATAATAATTATTATTAAAATAATAATGATTACGATAACAATAATAATATTAAAAATAATTATAATTATATTTATAATATTAATACTAAAAATTTTCTTATTATTAATAATAATTTATGATAACAGTAATACTAATAATTTTTTCATTAGTATATATTGAAATCAAAATACTAATTTAATAATTCGATGTAATAATAATAAAAATGATAATAATAATTTATATTAATATATTAAAATTAAAATATTAATTAAATATTTTAATTAATAATAATAATATTACTAATAATAATTATAATAATATAAATAATAATAACAATAGAATAATAAAATAATAAAATTGATAATACGATGAAAAGTTTTTTTTATAGTGGTTATAAGTTATATGTATATTAATGAGATTTGGATTCATTCCGCCAACAACAAAATATTATTATTATTATTATTATTATTATTATTATTATTATTATTATTATTATTATTATTGTTGTTGTTGTTGTTGTTGTTGTTGTTAATAATTAAATAATAATATTTTTTTTTTATTTATTAATATTTTTATATATAATGATAGATTTTTTTTATTCTAAGATATCAATCTCTTCTGAAATATCATAATATTAAAATAATAATTATTCTCGTCGGTTGATCTTGGTTGGATTGGATAGAGAGTTTCACTTCTGATCTGTCTCCTCTTGCTACTCTTGGAACGTGGTTCCTTTGAGACAGAGGGAGCTTTACCTGTTGATCAACTCCGACGATCATGTCAGTGAGAGCATTCAAAAAATCAAATCAGTTTCAGTCTTAAGTATTCAGAAACAGCGTCTGTTTACCGAGGAACTCAAACCCCTTTTATAGATATCATTCAACAGCTTTCACTAACGAGAATATAATCTCAATAGAAAATATTTAATCATAACAGAAAAACCACCTATTCACGGGCACCTCTTATCTTCGGGTGCTAACAACAAGAAAATATTATGTTTACATGTTCTTGGGTGCTAAAAACATTATTCTCAACAACTTTTATTTGTATTTAATTAGCGTATGTGTTATAAACAAACAGAATATTCTTTTTATTTTAACTATCTTTTTCGAGTTGTCTTACCAACACTTGGGTCGAGCTCATGGCCCAAAAACCGAACTAACCATACCAAAGTGCTTGGACCGAGGTCTCGAGTACTCTTGTCCAGTACACAAGCCCCCCAGGCTCGATCCGAGCTTGACTAGGCGAAGAGGCTTACCAGCATTTGGCGGCTGACACGACGTTTTCCCAAGCGGGTAGGTGAGGCACGGTTGCTGAAGCATTTCTAATGAGACGTCTCACCATACTGGATCTAAATTGTACATGTGGCGTGGTATCAGCGATGGAGAAAACCCTATCGTTTCGAATTCCACTTTTTCGTATATACCTCTCTCAAGCTACCATTAGCGCCACACTGTTCCATTTCCTCTTGCTTCAAAAAATCTTCTCATCAACGCTTCCTTCTAGCTCTCGTGCCTCCACCCACCACCGTTGCACCAAACTCACCGTCGTCACCAGGTATCCCACTTAACTCCTCTAATGCAAATCATCCATTTCTGATTTACATTACGAGACTCATTATTATACTCTACGTAGCTTTCACATTCCCAACTCTCTCTCGTTTTCTTATTCTAAGAAGCTTCCTCGCATTTTCCCTCTCACCATCACACACTTCTAGTCGTGTCAACCAAGTAATTCCTTTCTTTACTGATGATTAACCGGTTGGTGGTGTTACATGGATTGAAATGCACTTTTATTTTACTATTGATTTTTTTACTCTGTTTGGCCTGAACTGTATCCATACTTTGTTTGTGTTTTGCTTGTGTTCTATCTATTTTCTACAATGGATTATAATGTTATGTACCCCTGGGCCAAAAATACCTTTTAAAAGAAACCTCTTATTATACCACTCATTTACACCTTAGAGATTTGAGAGAAAATGGTTGCACCATGAGCAAAAGATACGAGGGTCACGTAAAAATCGTAGAATGTAGGAGACCCATTTGTTGTGATGAGTCTTCGGACCCTAGTGGTCCATTTTGTTTTTCTATGCAACGTTTTTTAAAAAGGTTCTCCTACGTCTCCATTTATCCATCTTTGAGAAAGAGCTTTTGACCGAGCTCAATATCGCCCCTACCCAGCTACACCCTAATAGCTGGACATTCATCCGTGCTTTTATTATTTTGTATGCTCAGGTCAGCATCTCATCGTCTGTTGAAGTCTTTTACAACTTCTTTGAAGCTAAACACACAAGTAGTAAACTACGGGTGTCCCTGAACGGTGCCCTTGGAAGAACCTTGTTTTCCCTCTTCCAATCCTCATATAAGAATTTTAAAGGCAAATTTGTTAAAGTTCGAACCACAACAGGAGATCCAACCCTTCTGGATGGATTTCCCCTATATTGGACCCCTGAACCCAAATTCCAGAGTGCTCGGCGCTTTAAAGATCTATCACCAAAAGATCAAGGGATTTGCCAATTCCTATCGAGCTTGAAGGTTGTCTTCGACACCTCCTACTTAATAACCAAAGAGTACATTCTCGGTGCCTTGAAGGCTTATACTGGTACTCCTCATTTCCCACTCTTGGTGAAAATAAATTTGCTACCACTTACTAACCATTTACTTATTTTCTTTGCAGAAAGAATGTTGAACCATTTCAGCAAGGCGGAGCTAGCCGAGATGGCTAAAGATATGAGGGTAGCTGCCAACATGTCCAAGGATTCTTTAACTCAGAAAAAGAAGGCTCCAATCACAATTACCTAAGCCCCAACCGACCAGGACGAGGAAACCACATTGGGGCTTGTTTTTAAGAGAAAAAAAGAAGGCATTCGCTCCTCCCACTTAGCACTCTCACTTAGATGGTCGAGCCCCGCATCACGATGTCGCTCACTCAGCCGACCATGCTCTGCCCAAGATGTAATTGTCATCCAGGAATGCGAAGCGGAGAGCTCTAAGAGGAAGAGCTTGTGGGATCCAAAATTTGACATCCCCACATATGGTTAAAAGGCCTTCCTGCCCAGAAAGGACAAAATGAGGATCATGGCTCACGACGAAAATCATCTGCTTTGTGACACCATGGAGCAATTTGGGCAAGCCTTAGCCATGGGTTGCTTGGTTGTGACCAAGATGAGAGATCGGAGGGTAGTTGAGGACCAGAGGATCCAAGAGAATGTTGAGCTTCGCAAAGAAATAGAGCGCCTTCAATTTGAGCTCAAGCATTCAAATATCTTGCAACAAGAAGTTGAACGACTTCAAGCCGAGAAAGCTAAAGAGGCAGCAGACCGAGCTCAAGAGGCTGCAAGCTTGGCCGAAGAAAGGAACAAAGTATTGGCCGAAGTCGACAACCTAAAGGGGGAGTTGTCCCGCAAAGATGAGGATCTTGTCAAGACCACAAAATCATTTAAGGAAGATGCTGCCCAATCCTATCTTGTGAGATTCGAGGAAGCTATCGAACAAGCATCAACACTCCATCCCAATCTGACTTCTCAGAACTCAGTCCGGGTAAAACCGTGGTCAATGGTCAATTAAGGGATGACTAACTTAAACTTTTATGGTCTGTAATATGTTAAATTCTCTTAACTCTTTAACAATTTGAACACTTTATATTTACCATCACTTTTGCTCTTTCTTATGTATAGTGATTCTGAGACCTTTACAAATGCATGCCTCGCCACTCAACCCATTCTATGTTTTAACACAAACCACTTAACAAGCTTTTATTAGCTTAAGCATGAAAATAACAACTTTCTTACCTTGATAAAACATTTACCTTTGAGTAAGCGATGCTTTCACAATTAGGGAAAAGTCTTACCTCAACTTGATTCCATAAACAGCCTCATACTGGACGATCCTTGGTATGATTACTGTATTGATGTCACGATGCCTTAACTCGTAGAATGCCCACTCAGGTAGCTGCCTCTAGCTTAAGCTCGGCCATCGGCTCCATACCTATCAAGCAACTTATCTTCTGCAAGGCATCCATACTCAAGCGACCCTAGTCACTCTACGCAAAGTCACTTTAGCGTGTGCTAAACTACACAACTTAACAAATAAATTCATCTCACATGGTGCCTATGCTCGGATAGTCGTATTTACACCGAGCTAGGTTGACTTACCATGTACCAAATCTAGCAAACTTACCACTACAGGGCGTATGTGTTCGGGTCAAGACGTCTTACCAGGTTTGAATGACTCTATTTATAACAAACCAATTCCCATAGCACCTATACTCGGGTAGTCACTCTTACACTAAGTTAGGTTGTCTTACCTTACATCGAATCAAACAATTTAGTCATAACAAATCAGTTTGCAGAGCGTCCATACTCAGGTAGTCTTTCTTACGCTAAGTAGGTCGTTTCACTTGCCAAATACTTCATCTATATCAATTTTTACGCATAGGCGCCCATACTCGGGTAGTCGTACTGATGCTGAGCTAGGTCGTCTTACCTGTCATTGGATAACCAATTTACGCACAGGGCGCCTATACTTAGGTAGTTGTACTGACACTGAGCTAGGTCGCCTTACCCGACATCAAACCATGTGAACCACTAGGCAAACCAGGCTCACGGAGCGCCTATGCTCGAGTATACGTACTACGCCGAGCTAGGTCGACTTACCGTGTCCTATCTCAAGTAAATCAACAAACTAATGCACCATCTTCCAAGAATAAATTTATCACTAGATTACCTCGTTAAACCCTTCAAGGGAAAAAGAGCATCACCTTAAACGTCACATTGTTAAAAAAGAAAACATTAAAATGAAATATCTTAACTGAAGTAAAACTTGAGGTTTGCCACATTCCATGTTCAGGGAATGGCTCCCCCTTTCAGGGTTTCCAGCCTATACACCTCAACTACACGAAATAGGCCAATCCACTTTGGAGATAAATTCTTCTCCAACTGGTAGGGGTGGGCCTTTCGCATCACCAAGTTGACAACCTTGAACTACCGAGGTTTCGTCTTGGTCTTTTGTCTTAGCTCCACCTTCTCTTTAAAGCCTCTGATTTAATACGGGCATGTTCACGCATCTCGTCCAACAAATCCAGGTTTACCTTCCTTCCTTGTTAGACTCCTCAACAACAAAGCTTTGGAATCGAGGAGAATTCTCTTGTATTTCTGTTGGTATCATGGCATCTGACCCATATACCAAACTGAAAGGCGTCACTTAGTTGTTGATTACGGGGTGGTGTGATAGGCCTACATAATTCTGAGAATTTCTTCTGACCAAATTCCCTTTGCCTTTTCTAGCCTCCTCTCAATAGAATCTTGTTAGCTGACTCAACTTGACCATTCGTCCAAGGGTGTTCTCTACCGAGACGAATATCTGCTTTATTTCGAGCTCTGAGCACAAGTTACCCAATTGTTGACTAGCAAATTGGATTCCGTTGTCGAACACTAGATGCCTCGGAATCTCAAAACGGCACAAAATGTTTTTCCACACAAACTTTAATGAGTTCAATATCTCATTTCATACTTTTTTTTAATTTTAAATTTTTAATAAATTTCAATCAATAGTAAAGTGTATTTTTTTAAGATGTATTGTTAATACTTATATATATATATATATATATATATATATCGTTTAATTGAATTAAAATATTTTATACTTGCATCCACTATTTATCCATGAAAGAATACACTATTTACCCTGAAAGAATCTCACTGCTTTTTCACCATTCACTTTATAACTAAAGAAACAAAGATAAGTTGACTTATCATAAGCACAATACAAACCTGTTTTGAGTTTTTTTTACTCATGCAAATCGAAGTCATTCTTTGTGATTGATTTAACAACTAAACCATCATTAGGGAGAATGAAAGCCAATGATTAAGTGAAACCTTAAGATTCTTACATTTTCATAATGAAGTTGGTTAATTTAGCTATGTGGGGGCACCAAGATTCCAGTTACTTTGATTCCAGGTAGATCATGGAGACCATAAAGTGATATTTTTTTAATGAGTATGTGGTTATAAAACAAGCTCAACATAATCTTTCACCACCCTATGAAAAAAATATGCAACTTTGTTGTGAGGGCTTGTATGAGTCCTTTTCTAAATAGCCACTTCAAGAAAGAGATGGGTGTGGGGGTAAATAGAGGAGAAAAAGTAGTCCATATACAACCAATTTGGATGGCTTAAATTAATTATATCTATGTCACATTTTGTTTAGATCTTCATCAATGGGTCCCATCACTCTCTTTATTGGCATTCTCCTAGTTCAAGTTTCACTCAACTTGCTTTACTATCTTGAAAAAATATACCATAATCTCATTCGGAAGTTGACAATGTTTGAGACAACAAAATGAAAATAAAAATTTAGGTTCTTTTTTTCATGGGAAAAATGAAAAAGCCTAGTGAATATGGAATCAAATTTGTGATAATTGAAGAGGAGAATATGGAATGAAACATGATAGTGGTGATGGGATTAGATAGCACTTTGCATTTCAAGTACAAGAAAGGAAAGTCCCCACATACACACCCCAATTACAAAGGAGAAAAAAAATTGGAATTTGTGTTTTAAAAAGCAACTAAAACCAATGGCTGTGTCAACCAGTGAAGATAAGAATGTCATATCACTAACACAAAGCATGTGATTTAAAGTGTAGGATAAGAATTAAAGGTAACAACACTGTTTCAAGATCATATATCATATGTATTTCCCAATATCTTAGAAAACTTTATGTTTCACCAAAAGTTAGGCTTTATCTTCTTTGGCCTTTTTTTAAACATTTTTATAGCTAGGAAGGTTTTATGCTAAGAGAATGACTAATTGTTCATTATTAATAATAAGAGGATATTTCTAATTCATTTCAATATACTTACAAGAAAATTATTAAATATAAATCTATTTTAGAAAAAAATAATTAGTTAATATATTGATTAAATTAAATACTATTTTAAAGACTTAAAAAAATTATTAGTATCTAAAGTAGTTTCTATTATCAATAAAATATTTGTAAACTAGTTTCTAAATTGGTAATCAGATACCAATTTTTGTTTTATTGAATAGTGTGACCAGGAGAGTGAACATTATTTATGTTTTTTAATCTCTATTTTGTCTAACTTGCTTATTTTTTCTCCAATTTTCTCAAATAGTAGAGTTAACTCGCTTCTTTTCTTTTTAAGAATGACTTGATTGGTAGATTATAAGAGATTAAGAAAAATGGATAAACATGAATTTAGTTTTGTTTCTCACAATTTTATTTTTTATTTTTTAATATATTGTTTCGTCTACATATGATTGTTGAACATTAAACAAATTTCATAATATTTAACATGAATGTTTAAAAAATAAAATTTAATAATATGATAAAGATAGAAAAACAAAAGTAATAATCAAGTCATCTCGACAAAATCAAACGATAAATATTTAATAAAAAAATGAATATTTTAAACATTCTATAGGAGAAAAGCTTCTAATAAAAAATATTTAAATTTATGTTATATGTAGAATTTAATTAAAATTAAAATTAATATAAGATTAGATGTATGTTAGTTAGTGTAATCATACTAAAAGTTACAGGTAGTTATTGGGTAATAAATGCAATTTTTAGATGACGCGTATTATCTTAAATTTATAGTGGACCCCACTTAATAAAATAAAAAAAATCTGAGGGGAAAAAATGTTATACATTGTGTTGCTATTTTAGTTTAAGAAAAAAATTGACTGATGGTTTTAGTTTTTAGTGAAATATGAACTTTTATTTTTAATTTACCTTCAATAAATGACATCATTGTATTTTGTAAAATATGAAAATGGATTTTAGAAAACATTGTTTCAATAAATAATATATTTATTATGATTATTCTTAATATGTGCAAAAACAACATTAAATACAGTAATAGAATTAAAATACTTCAATCAAATACTGGCTTAGTTGCATACAATTGCAGAAGTAACAGTTTTGAGAGTGTTGTTATCAGAGGCAAGTTTACTGGTTTGTTTATGGTGGAGCAAGTGAACTCATTCATTTGACATGAGTTGTTTTTGGTGAAGAGATAGATATGAATCACAATGTAGTTTATGGCATTGAGCAGAATGGTTGTTGATGAGCAGTTGAGACATAATGATTGCCTATTTCAGGCAACAAAAATAGCTCTATCATGTTACTTTCCCAGATCTACAAACAGTGGAAAATGCTCAACCTGATGGGACATAGGAGCTGAGAACAAAACTGGCCCATAATCAAGGACCTGTCTACTACAATTTTCTCAAAGTTAGACACCAAACTCTTCATTAGACACAAATTGCATGGCCACCACACTACACAAATTTGGAGGATATATATAACTTGGCGCTTTCAGGGTTGATTCCCCCATCCAAACCCTCCAATTAATGATGTTTGATTTTATCAGATCACATCAGATCAGGTACTGGCTGATATTTAGTTAAAGGTGGAAGAACCTGGAAAGGAGAAAAAGGAAGGTAATGAAGAGGGAACATAGCAAATTGGAGGAGACTTGTGTGCAAATGGAGTCATAAAGTATGGATTATGATATGCAACAAAACCATGACCAAGGCTTTTAAAGTGTAAGTTGCTTAGTTTTCATGGCATTCTGATTGAGGGGGACCCATTTGCAGCAATAGCTCATTATTTGAGCAAGTGTCTATTTGTGAGGTCCCATGGCAAGATAACAACTTGGTACATATACTTAGTGGTATCCAAATTTTAGAAGTTAGTTGACTACCTTTAGTTTTGATGCAGGGGACCACAGAAACAACATTTATTTGCAGCTTGACTAAAGATAAAGGCATCACACACAAAGTGGAGGGTACATATTCAATTTTCATGACATTTTTTCTTTCTTTCAGGATATGTAAAAAAAAAAGCTAAAGATTGTTAAGAAGTTAAGCATTCGACCTGTGAATAATTACTATCTGACGACAGCAGAAAAACCATGAGGAAGTGATTTGTAGTTCAGATAAGGAAAGACTTAAGTAGCAGTTATCCATGCATCACCTAACCTTTTCAAGCTTATGCATGCTCACCCCAACATGTTGATTTTGGTAAACTTGTGCTTTGGTCATGCTAGCACTCTAGGAGGCTATTGAAAAACAAGGAAAAAAAGATGACCTAATCTAGTTGAATAAATCTTCTCCATCAAAAGGTAGCATGTTATAGGCTAGGGATGCATCTTAATTTATGTCCTTTCATAGCAACTAATTATTACAATTTAAACAATGAATGGCTCACATACTACAAATTATAGCCCTGTCTTTATTGTGCTTATGCACATCAGCATAAGAAAATCCACACAGATATATTATGTTCCATCTAAAATCAAATAAGGAAGACCCTTTTCATACACCAAATGTCCAAGCAATTAATAAAGGAATTTATGCATGATAAGAATAGAGCAACTATATTAATTTAAAGGTAGACAATCACTTTAACCAAAACTATTTTTTTTACAATTAATTTATTATAGCATTGCATGGAAGGTACTGAATTTTCATAAGGTAATCACCTCTAGATCTCAACTTTTTTTTGATTTTACCACATTCTTGTTGCTTTTGGTTTGGACAATATTGTACAATAGATTCATATATAAGGAACTATATCTATATATACAAGTGTGTGTATATATGAGCAGGCAGACATACTGTGAAAGCATACAAGGGCTTCTATCATCTTGCAATTATCTTGTTAGTTATGCCGTAGGTTCTCATAAGCTTGCTTCTAAACTAATTTACCTGTCAACAATGACAAGTAAAAACTGTTAATGAAAGTTATAGTATCAGAATTCTCAAGATAAAATGGATTTTTAACAACAAAATCATTTTTCTATGGAAAGATTGGAATGAGAACATATGAAACACTGTAGAATGCCATGAAATGGTGTTGACTTAATTTTTGTTGATGTAGTACTGAAATTAAGCACTCGGTAGAAGTTCTATCCAAAGTGAAATTTATAATGATCCTATAAATCTGACATATACTATGAATATAGAGCAGAGAAAATGAGAACAACTTTTGCAGCCAACCACAGAGAGCTATGCAACAGCCAAAATCATATATGCCATTGAAGAATGTTATCAACCACAAGGAGTTTGAATAAATTATGGAGCAAGGACTATTCATGCAAGCTATTTCATATCCCAGCCAAAGAATTAGTAACTGTTGTCGAAAAAGGTTCTGTGGCTGTCGACACTCTACACGGTGACAAGTTAACATCAGTTTGTCACTATCTAATCACCGACAGGAAAAAGGTGTAACTTCTCCATATAATTGATTTGGTATGCATATTTTGATGTTAGTCAAAGCAAGGAGAAGTAGGAGAAGTATGCAAATGGCTCACCCATTTTGTCACTCACAGCCTCATCAATATTTGCTGCTCCACTCATGTTTCCACTGCTGTTGCTGGGTGTAATCATTGTTTGACTATACTGTACTGCCTGGGGACCATATCTAAATACATTCATTGGCTTCAAAACAAAAGTGAAAAACAGGAAATTAATTTCAATAGGTAAACCATGGGAAGCTTATCAAGAACGCATAAGGGGTTTTAGGAGGAAAAAAGACAAATAAGTTTCTCTTGAAAGAAACCTATTACCTGAGAAGCATTTTGCATAAGATGATAGCCCATGTAACGTGCATATTGCTCTGAAAGAGCTGGATTTTGCATCTGATTTTGGTAATTAAAGGCACCCAAAATAGGATTTGGACACATCATTGTCTGGTTTGGTGTCTGAGATGCAGATACGGGCTGATCAAGCGGTACTCGTGGTAATTGCATCGGATTTTGAATAGGAGGGAAAGGAGAAGTAGCCATTCCCATACCCATTTGAGACATATAGTGCTGAATTCCTGGAAACATCATTGGTGTCATGCCAGATCCCATCCACATTAGCTAGCAGCAAGAACAAAATTGTTTGTTTCATTTGTTAGTGACGTGAGACAATTTTCATATGCAAGATATTGTGTGGCACATTTACCTGAAGTTGTAACTGAAGTGATTTCAAATATTCGATTGCCTCCTCCAACATTGATGCTTTGTCTGTCTGCACATACTTTCCTTGCTCAGTTTTCAAGACAATGTGATAAAATCATATAAAGTGGAGAATCAATTTCTAAGTACTTGCATTTTGTCTTCTTCACTTGATTGCTTCACACAGTTTTTTTTGTCCAAATCTGATCCAATTGTTTTATGCTAAATATGGCTCTCAACAGAAGTGATTTTCATTTTCCTTAAAAAAATCAACAAATTCCTTCTTTCTTCTTTTTTTTTTAAAGAAAAATTCACACATTCTGTGTTGACTGTATCACTTTAAACGGAGCAGTCAGAGAATCACAATTGCAGCTTTATCTGACTCTGAATGCATCTCCAAAGAACAAGTTATGACAGTAGAGTCAACATTCATTATGATAACTAACCTTGCTACTGTGAGGTATGAGTTGTTGCAATGCTTTCATCTTCTCATTGATCCTATCTCTCCTTCTCTGCTTCAATAAAACAATACTGCCACTTGTAAGAATAAAGGTTACAAAAATTAAGTTCACAAGAAATGTGCTAAAATTCCCACCCTTTCTGATTGATTATGCACTTCAGCAGCACGGTTCCTTCGAGCCGACCCTGTCCGTTGAGATGTCTTGTTTCCAACTGGTGATTTAAGTTCTGTGTCCTATTACACATAAAGATGTAGCTCAGTGTGTCAAACAATAAAAGCATCTAATCATGAAGATAACTACAGAGAGGGAGGGCTTCACCTCACTATGCTCCTCAGATTCTTCAATGTCTATTGTTTTTCTTTTTTGGCTCTGGTTTCTGGTAGATAAGGAACAAGTTTTTCCAAGACTACTACCTGAGCCACCAGAAGATGAAGTAGCAGCTGGTTCAAGCATCTCTGATTTCCCTTTCTCACTCAGAGGAATTGTTCTCGGCACATCATCTCTGACAGCTTCAGGGTCAACAGATAAAGTAGTAGTCCAAACACCATTGCTTGATGCCCTGCTAGCATCTGGATCTTGGGTCATGTGATTGCTACCACTGTAACTTGATCCAACTGTCATCAATGAGCACTCTCTAACCTCATTTTTTGACATGTTACAAGTAATTTTGTCTCTAAAATGCGCACTAGGCAATGCTGAAGAAACATTAAAGGTAGGTGAAAAGTGAGAGAATTTTTGGACCTTACATGGTCCACCCAAGTCATTATTATTTTTCTGAGGTGAATCAGAAACATGGAATCTTGGAGCAGGTATTGGAATTCCTGAGAATTCCTGAAAAGAGGATGGTTTCATAGTTGGTGATTGTGAACATACAGTCACATGGGGGGCACTAGAAGCGTCCAATTTAGTAAACCTTCCCTCTTCAAATGGCTTAATTTGCTTAAAGGACTCAACATCACACTGTGGCAGTTCAGATAAAAGGTTTGAACAGAATTCTTGTTCCAATGGATCCTCAAGGGGGTATTGGATCCATGAGACTGTCTCATCATCTTGAATCAAGTTACTTGAGTTCCCAAATGGCTCACTGGTCCTTAATGTTGATTGAAAAGCTCTCTGAAGCGGTCTCGGAGCGATCGAATTCACAACCGGTTTTCTATGTGTTTGGCTGTGCAACACAACCTGGCCATTTTGCCACAGGAGCTCCACAAGCTCTTGGTCCACCCTGTAGAATTGACCACATCACATGGATTGTTACAATTTAAGCAGAGTTCAATTGGGACAAGAACAGTATTCTGCTTTGACAGAAATAAATTGCACACACCCCATAGGCTTCTTTGGATTGGTGGTGACACAGGAATCACTCCCAAAGTTCCAATCAGGAACACTGTTGTTCATGGCTAATCAAATCAGTTATCTGTTGGCACAAAAAGGAAGAACTTTAGATTTTTTATAGAATAGAAAATCTAACCAAAGACCCTTTTGAGTGATTTGGTATAGAATAGAAAAATCATAAGCAAAGACCCTTTTGAGTGCCAGATTTTGACTCCTTATGGACGCACACCCTTTAAAAGCATAATAAAATAATCTGTACCAGAAAACTGAATAATCAAATAAGCATAAACAAATCTTTAAAACGAAATAAAAAAGGAATAGAAAGAGAAAGACTTTGAGTGGGTCATGTTTGGAACTTTACTAGAAGAAGAGTGAACAGGCAAACCAATGAAATGGAACCATGAGTGGTTTTTGCCATTCTTAAATGTGAATAAAAAACTCACCAAAAAAAATCAATTTCCAAGCTCCCAAAGAGGAAAATTCAACTCTCGGCCACACTTAGAAAGTACAAACACATTTACAAACCCAGAGAAACAAAACCGATGATAAACAAGAATCTAAACAAAACATTAAACCCAACAAATTGGGCATATTTTGAGACAGCAAGCTGGACTAACTCTACAAGCCTCATAAACAAACCCAAACTCAAAGAAAAACAACTTTCCATAACAAAAAAACCACTTTGACAACATAGGAAATAATAAAACCTTTTTTCACTTTCATGCAAAAATAAAGAACCCCATGATTCATTTTAATTATTACCATTACTTTCTACATAAAGACAAGGAGCAGAGAAAGAAGAACTCCACCTGAGCTAAGGGCAAAGGCAGGTTTTTTTTCTGACTTGTTGAACTTAGAAGGTTGCTAGAAGCTAGAAACAGAGGTACCTTGTTTGTTCTCTCTTTCTCTCTGTCTCTACAAGTGTGAGAACAAAGTATACAGAAGAGTTTTTAACAGCAATAAAGAAAGTGACATCAGCAGAGAGAGAGAGAGAGAACACACCAATTCCTAAGATAAAATGGTGCTTGTGCTTCTCAACTGCGAGAAAAACATGGCTACATGGGAATAAATGAACATGGGACCAGTTGACGGCTATTAGAAATACAAAAATCGTGAAAAATATTCAACAGATTTGGTCAAAAATAAAAAATTATTAAATTTTAAGAATAGAAAAAAAAAATCAATTTTAGCATAGAATGAAGTTTGTTAATTAAATTAACTTCTGCAGTAATTATTTTAAATATCATGTTTAAAATAAATTTTACAACAAAATGAAACTCTACAGGATATATGTTGTGATTGTTCAATGATTACACATGTTAATGAAGTTATATTCTCATGAATTAAGATGTTTTTATAGAATTATGTGTTGGTAACAAGGATCATCATTTGATTTTTCAAGAATCCACTTGACCTTTACTTCACATCATAATCATTATATATAATAGTAACATAAACAGTTTTAGACTCTTCTTCAAAATCAAAGGGGTTATATATTTGAAACATACTAAACATATTTATTTTTTATTCGATACTTGTAGAAAAGAAAGGAAAAATTAACTTTTTAATAATTTAAAACTTTATTAAGGTAATTATGAATCTAGTAATAATATAAAGGTATGAAAAATCCAAACTTGCTTATCTGGGTTTGGATGGTATATTTAAAATGAAAGGAAATCTAAAGCTCCAAGCACATGGTGGGTGCTATCTCAAGTTTCAGGGAGGATGATGCCACTTGGCAGTGACAAGCTGTGTTTCCATTGGAGAAATGATAAGGGACAGTGCTGTCAGAAAAAGATGTGGCTCTGGTGCTCCAAGAACCTATCTCATATTATTTGTTATTCTTATTATATGTTAATATATTTTCATTTTAAATGAACACCTTTGTCATATATTTTAGTATTTTAAACTACTACTAATCTGCAGACTCAGAATTTGCAGGTGTGTATTGTTGCAGTTGGATTATTATGAACTTTTGGAACACTGAATCAGAAAAAAGTTTTTTAGTTTTTTATGTGCAGAAGTAAATGTTGTAGTTGAAAGAAATTGTTGAACAAGGAGCTGACACAGTTGCACTTCCCTTCCTGGCATGTACCCATTAGGGCATACCAAAAGTTGTTGTTAAAGTTTATGATAGGATAAGGCTGGAAATGAAAATACTTTTCAATTGGTTTAAGTTTAAGTTTTCTCAAATTAAAGACTATAAGTATTTATTGATTAGGGATAATTTATTTAATCAAGAGATGAATAACTATCATGAATATATATATAATTTTTAAAATAATTATTATAAAATAAGAAGTTTATTACATATGGTATATAATGATTTAAAATTTAACAGCAGTATAATTTTTTATTATTATCAACATATAATTCTCTAAAATAATTATCAAATAAAAAATAATATTAAAAACAAAAATAATTATATTAATTAAATTATATGTTATTTTATAAATTAAAAATTTATTAATATCTAAATAGTTTCTATCATATAAATTAATTTTTAAATTAGTATAAAAAAAAACAATAAATAAGAAAGCACTCTTTTCTTTAAAGACTTTCCCTTCACAAAGAGCTAAAACTCAATTTACAAAATATCAGAGAGAACCCCTCCCCTCTCCTTATTTCTTATTTATATCTAACTAGAAAAAAAAGGAACTATTCTAATTCTAACTAACTTCTCCTCTATATATAGTAATCATTAAAAAAATTATTAAATAACAATCAAATTTAATTATTAATATTTTAAATTATAAATTAATTTTTAAAAAATTAATTTAGAATATAAAGTAGTTAGTAACTAAAATTTTAGTATGGATTAGATATTAACTTAGAAACTATTTTATAAATTTTGATTAATAATAAAAATTACTTTAGATGTTGATAATTTTTAGTTTATAAAATAGTCTCTAATTTAGTAGTAATTAATTATTTTGATTTTTAAAGTTAGTTTCTATTTAATGATTTTTTAGTGTTAATAAAACAGTATCTAATTTAATCAATATAGTAATTATTTTAAAAAAAAATTAGTTTCTATTTAATAATTTTGTAAGTAGTGATTTATTTTAATAATTATAATTAAACTGTATGAGAAAAAGTCTTATTAAAGTTAGTTGATTGTATATTTTTTACACAAATTAGTTATTAATAATAAAGGATATTATATGCCAATTTTTATTTTTTTTATAAAAGCTTTCATGTTAGGTATCACTCTCAAACTTGATTTCTCAGTTAGGTTGACACCTCAAGTAATAACGATCATCTATTATCACATGGAAAAAAAATATTATTAAAAAAAATACAAAAATATGAAGGACTAGACCAAAATTCATATGTTAACAAAAACGATACATATATGGACTATACCTATTCATAAAGAATTCTAAGAAAATACTAGATGAAAACTATTATACCAATGAAATGATTCTCTATTAATAAATCTTAAATTAGCCAACTTATCAATACACACATTCCTTCAAAAAAAATATGAGAAAACCTAAACTTGATTTTCTCACAGTAATTAAGACAGTATTCCATCAATTACGAAATATCCACGGAACATTAGTCCTAGCAGCAAATGCAACACAAACCAAGACAGACATTGGTAAACCCTATCTTTTGAGTTTCCTTCATAACATGTATAATTCCATAAAACTCAACAACCATATAGGTCTGAACTTCAAAAAACGCAGAGAAAACACCAATAAATTATCTCACACTTCCACAAAAATACATTCACAAGTAGTTAGTCTAAATACAATATGCCAGTTTGATTATTTAAAAAGTTATTGCTTTTTTTATTGATTTTAGTTTTGTGCAGTGACACCAATTTGCATGGAAAATCGGGGGAAGGTGTTTCATTCTAAGCGATTAAGGTCACTACATTAAATAATTTATATATATTATATGTTTTAGAGTTCAGCAGTTCATTACAATTTTGTTTTAAAAGAAGTGTTTCAATATATTAATAAAGAATAATATTAACAAAAATTTAAATTATTCATAAAAGTTAATTGTGAGGTTTTGATGAAACTCGGACAATTTTCAATGGAATTTTTTTAAAATTTAAAAAGTTGTATCAACATTACATAATTTTATATAATATTTTAAATTAAAATTATATTACATTGACATAATTTTTTTTACAATAAACTTATGTCATATTAACACAAAAATTACTCCATTTTTATTAAAATCCCTATACTGTGTCATATATTTTAATCATCAAGAGTGTTGACTAGGTGTGCAGCACATGAAACGCGATAGAATGTACATTTTTCATTTTATAATATACTGAAAACCTACTTCTGTTTATTTTTCTTTTTCATTTGATTAGTACAAGAAATAATTTCACACTTGAAATATTATGATAGATAAATTAATTAAAATTAAATAATTTTATTTAAACACAAAGGAAATGAAGTATGAAAAATATTATATATTTATATGTGTGTGTTTGTTTGTTTTGATAGATGGTATTGATGAGTTATCATTAATACATTGTAAAAAACTAACTATAGGTTATATATAATTAATACTTGATAATAAAATATTAAAACAGTTGTGTTTAGCATGGGAATGTGAACTTTGAATGCTTTGTTGTGTCTATTTGCATTTAATAATTTTCTAAGTTAATTGAATGTTGGTTGACCAGTATAACTGATGTTCCTAAATGATTTTCTGACCTAACATATGAAAGAAATTAATGGTACTTTGATTCTTGAGTGTGCACACTCTTTGTAGAAAAACAAGTTCAGAAGATAAAAAAAAGTCTGAATCAACACATTGAAAATATTAAAGTAATAAAATAAGAAAATTATTATTTTGTATATGTAAAAAATAAATAAATATAGATTTATGTTATGTGAGGTGTCTTTAACCTCATTAATTTATTTGGTCAGCAGATATTGTATAACGTTATTTTGAATACACTTCATTATTTAGTATATTAATCTATTTATATTTTTTCTATATCCCTAACCTAACCAGATAACTATTCTAGTTGGTATTGTTGAATTTGAGTAAAGTGTCATTTGACTTTACTTTATGTTTGACTTTATTTTATGTTTGACTTTATTTTGAAGTGCAAATTAAATTATATGTAGTCAGAGGTTTGACATTCGGGATTTAAATGAGTGACATTTAATTCAAATTGAAAGATCATTTATTTGAAGTTCACTTATTCTCACCAATCACTATATAATAATTTAAATTGATACACATGAATCAAATAGTGAGTTTGATTGTTTGGATTTCACCATTTGTGTCAAATAATTTTGCCATATGTATGATATAAATTATTATATAATTGTTCTCACTTTCTTTGTTTTTCATTTGTATTGTTTTCTTTTATGAGAGATTTTTAATATATATACATAACATCTCCACATTTGTTTGTAGGATAATTATACCATATAATAAGCTACATTTTTAAGATTGCAGTAGAATGTAGATGTGTTAAATAAAATAATGACATTTAAAAGACACAAATCAATATGTATCTTTTGAAATCTTTTGAAAATATATACATTTTGCATATTAAAAATCTTAGAACAAATAGATTGAAAATTTCAATTATTGATTGAGAAGATATGATATTGATAGAAACCAATAAGGTAAATGACATGAGAAAGAAATTATTTAAGAGATCATATTTTATATTATGGCAAACAAAGTTTAGATAAACCATCCATTAGAAAATTAAGTTTACATCTATTTTTTTATTTTTTTATACATCCTAATCTTATTTTTTGAGGAAAATATTCAAATACTAGTGTTTTACATTTTTTGAGGTGACACTATTTACTCTTTATTTATTTATATATAAAGTTGATACATCAATAAATATTAAAATTACTACAAAAATTCACTTTTACATGAGCATGCAATTGGTTTTTTATGTTGTGTATAATAATATTAACGAAAAATAACGACTAACATATGCATATTTACGGGCTTATACAATTTCTTTTATGAGAATTACATGTATTAAGGTATTTATATATTTAATATAATTATCATTTATTTATTTGATACATAATACAACTTATTTTATCATAACAAGAATTTTTTTTATAAACAATAGACAAATGAATTAAAAAATATATTTAAGAGGTATCTCAATCCTTATAAAAAATACTTATAAAAACAATAAGCTTAAAATCTAGCTCCTTTTATACTTATTTTAACAAAAAAACTTATTACAAAATAGAACAGAGATGAACAAAAGAGAACAGAAATGAACAAAAAAAAAGTGAAGACAAAGGATATGGGAATGAATATCTCTTCTTTCTTTATTCAAATCAAAACAAATGGTCTGAGTAGTACACTCATTATACGTTCGTTTAACTAAAGAGGAAAAAAATCAATAATTAAATACTAGAATCATAATACACACCAAGACACAAAATAAAGGTTATTCACCTCTATAAGGAGAAACAACTGATAATTAATTAGAAAAGACCCAATTAATATTAAGATCCTTCTATATAACTCTAGTATCCTTATACTTTAATAAACTAAAGAAATCACCTATATAAAATCTTATTTTAATAAAATATTTATTTTTCTTTTAAGATTGAAATTTCAGTCTTAAATAGTTTAAAATAATATTAAATATATTGAAATAATCTTAAATAATTAAAAAAATCATAATTAAATAATATTGTAAACATAGTATTTCTACATTGAAATGATATAATATAATTATCTGTACTGAATATTTTAATTAACTTTATATATATATATATATATATATTAATTTAATTAAAATATTTTTTTGTAAATAACTATATGTATAACTTAAATGTAAAATTAATAGGTTTAATATATATATATATATATATATATATATATTATTGTGACTTGTGTGATGAGTCTATTATTATATTTTAAAATTTGAAAAGGCTTATTTTTTTAATTTTAATAGGAATTTGGTAATCTCTATTAAGACACACATGTAACGAGATTTTTTTAAGTCTTGGTAATTCTCAATGGATTTTTAATGAATCATAGAAAATTATTGTAATTTTTTTTAGTTTTTTAATGTATTTTATACATTTTGGTTTCAGAGAGGCATAGTGGCTTCTTGCTCAAGTCCTAGAAAGTTTTGTTACTACATCTCTCTACAAGCTCCATCTCTTTCTGCTTGTTTTCATTCTTTCCTATTTACTTTCTGAAAATTACTTTTCATTTTTCATTTTTCTGTTTGGGTTAGGTTTTTTTTTTTTTTTTTACGTTTCATTTTGAAACCACCATGAGTTTAGCTGGTTTTGTGCCTCGGGTCTCTACCGAAAGATCAAAGGTCACCTGTTGAACACTCTCTCTAGTTGATTTCTTGTTTCACCCGTGGTAGTGCTTAATTGTTCTTCATTATTTTATTTTTTTGGATGGAAGATTTATCTTTCTATTTGTGATTTTTCACATAGTTTATTAATATACATAATATTTTATAAGATTGAAGTGCTTATTTTATGTTTAACTATAATGAGTTAGGAATAATAGTGTTTAAGTATGAAAAAATATATAAAAAAAGTTGATATTTCAGTATTTCATGGTGTTTCCAACAAAGTTATATATAAAGAACTTATCATTTTGTAACAGGACTAAATAAGTAACTTGTATTTTACTATTAACATTTGTGACTCTTAAAATCATACTCAATTAAAATCAAATTAAGTTAAAATTAAAATTAAAGTATCAGATGCATCTCTAACACATCCACAAAGATTTAGAACTAAGCCAAAACACTGTCATTAAATGTTGAAAACCCATTGATGTTAAGTTTTATTGGCTTAAGTATTTATCTTTTCTTATTAGTATAGTTTTGCTTTCCCTCTATTTTGATATAACTAACTAAATAGTATTAGGATTAAGAACAGATGGAACAAGGGACATACTTGCTCTGCTCAACTAAATCTTGAGTTAACATCAGATCGAAATCACTTCATCAACTTGAGTCTAAATTGGTTGAAATTTTAGAACAATTTACCATTTGCAGAATAAGAAGTCCACACCCTTACCATGGACATATTTTTAAATATTATACCTACTGCTAACATAATTCCTAGATAGACCCAAGCCTTGAGAATCTCTTGATCCACATAATTAACAAAACAACTAAGTCAAAACTAATCAAAGAAACCAATATATAATCTATTTTATGAAAATTAGTGGTGCCTAAAAATACATTAGTTACCATTGCAAACTTACTCACCATCATTGATGATATACACTACAAGAAAAATCGCATTTATCTACGAAAGAAATTCATAGGTAAATCAACATTACCTATAGATTATCCACAGATAAAAATCTGTATGTAATGTAGGCGTCGGTAATTTACCTATGGATACTGTGTCCGTGGGTAACGAAAACAGCAGTTACCCACACCAACTGCAGTCCGTAGGTAATACCCATCGACTCCAGTCCGTAAGTAATGTTAATATACTTTATTTTTAAAATTTTAATTATTATTTGAATATATTTTTCTTTTAATTATTATTTACAAATATTATTTTTTGCCAATTTTTATGATTATTATTGACAATTATTATAATGTCCATAGAAGCTTTAACCATTACACCAGTCAAGTTTTGTTGTCATGTTATGATTATTATTATACTTATGAGTATGATTATCAATATTAATATAATTAATAAAATAAAAATTAATAACATTCTTCATATATTAAATATTATTAATATTATTAAATATTATTAAATATTAATAATATTATTAAATATTAATAATATTTAATAATATTTAATAATATTAATATTATTAATATTATTAATATTATTAATATTAATAATATTAATAATATTAATAATATTAATAATATTTAATAATATTTAATAATATTAATATTATTATTAATATTAATATTAATAATAGTAATTATATTATTTAAATTATTATATTAATATTATTAATTTTATAATATTAATAATATTCATAAATTAATTATGGTTATTATTATTTTTGAATATTAATTATAATTTTATAATTCTTCATATTATATTAATATTTTTAATATTATGTATATAATTATTATGATAATAGTTGGTAGGTAATAGAGATCCGTGGGTGATAGTTCGTAGGTAATAGAGATTCGTGGTAATAGTTGATAGATAATAGATATCCGTAGGTAAAAGTTGGTAGGTAATAAGATATGTGGGTAATGAGATTTATTTATGAACATTGGAATTTATGAATTTTAATTTATTTATTTATGTTCCTGCTAGGGAGATGAGACCTAAAGAACTACTGAAGTCTTATTCTCTTTCCTTCGGTCGGTCAGGTTACTGGGTGATAAGCTGAGATTCCTCTCGTCCTCCTACTTCTCCTTCGGCACTCGGTCTCGGGTGGACACCGGATGGTGAGGGTACCTGCAAAGGCACTCTGACGCTCAAGTCAGTAAAGCGGGTGACAGCTCTCAAGTAGGTGAACAGTAATAAATGACATACCTTACTCATTGGGATGCGTGTTATTTATATTATTCTAATGAGCCTACCTTGTTGGACCCGCTTATCGGAGTGGATACCGTTTAAGGTCGTATAACCTAATTCTTAATGATGGATTAGCTTCACTGGCTTTGGTTTGAGCGTTAACGGTAATAGCAGTCGGCCGTCGCCCAAGTTTTCCTAGTATGAGTCGGCCATCGGCTAGATTTTCATGGTTTCGGTCATCTTGGCCAGGTCTTCTAAGGTCTCGGCCAGGTAGGTCGTCGGCCTCGTCGTTCGGCCAAGTCTCTCAAGTCTCGGCCAATTTTCCTTTAGTCTCGGTCAGGTCTCGAGCAGCAAGGTGGGTCTCGGACAGGGAGACCAGGGATCGGCCTCGCCCATACCGGTATAATTTATATTTTAAATTTTAATTTGTGAAAAAGTGTAAGCACAAACAATAATTTTAACCATGAAAAACTTTTAAATAATTTAAACCAAACTAATTAATAAGAAAAGAAATCAGATTCAAACATGACAATTTCAACTAAAACTAAACTTAGACTTGTTAAAGTCTAACTTGACATGACATGTTTTGAACTATGAAGAAGAGAATGTTTTGGTGATTGGTTAGTGTGGCATGGTCAATTTTAGTCTCAAAAACAAGTAAACACGTTTCTCCAACTCAATCATGGCTTGATTTGTGGGTTTCGCGAGTAACACATTAATACATTATTTTATATCATTTACGATATTTGTTGGTATTTGTGGAAATGTTTTTTTGATCATTTTGTGTGTTTAGATTATGTGGTGTATAATTATTTATAAACAAATTTTAAAAAATGATAGATTTGGTAAAGATTGTTTGAGAAATTACTAATTTACCTTTATATTTAATATTTAATTGGTTAAAATAATTCTATTTATTAATTTTTTATAATTGTTATTGATAACTAATAAATAATATTTTTTAGGAAATGATTTTTTTTTTAACTAAAAAATGTTTATGTTTTAAAAAATACACCAAAATTTCACCGACCAATCATTATTATTTCAACCAAACTAATCATATTTACTAGGATAAAGAGTGGATTCAGTACGATAAATATTATTGATATATTCTATTTTTAGTATAATAAAAAAATTATAATCTCACACAAAAACTTTATTTTTGTTAATTTTATTTATATATTAACTTTAATTTTCTTTTCAGTAAACATCTTGACCGTTACTAAAAATCAAACATATATTCAATTATTTCAATTATTAACAAAATTTAAATAAAATTAATAAAATTCAAGTTTTTATATTAAAACTGTAATTTTTTTCTTATTATACTAAAAGTAAAATATATAAAAAAATGATTATACTAAACCAACTATTTATCTTATTTACTAATAAATCTTTTACTCAAATTCATTATATTTCTATTAAAGTGAATCTTTCCACCTTTTATATCTAATTCACTAAAATCAGACATCTACTTTCCAAGTTTCAAACTAAACAAAGCATAGCTAACATTCAAATCATCCCCTTTTATTGTCCACAACTACATTTTCACTTTTATCAAATAATTGACATCATGTTATGCTTAATATAGTACGTAATTGTCTCTATTTATTATATGAATTTCATAAACACTTTTTAAAATTAAAGAAGAGACGAAAATGGTCTTATATACAAAAGTATTATTTTCTTCATTCTTTTATATTCATAGAAATTGACATAAATATTCAATAGTGTGAAAAGTGGGTCGTCGACCTTATCAAGACATTAAGTCAATAAAGTTAATAATCAGACTTTTAAATCATTACTCAACTTATATGAAGACATTAAGTACGTAATTAATGTTCAGACCTTTGAATTAATGTTTGAATCAATTTATATAAAAAAATTACAAATACTATATATGTTTAATATATAATCTTTCAAATTTAATTTTAGTTTAAATTTTTTACTATAATAATGTTTTAATATATATGAAACAACTAAAGAATTCAACATAATGTAATTTTGTAGATAAATTTTTAAATATTATCATAATAAAATAATTTACATCTAAATTAATTTTTCTAATAATAATATAAATCTACAAATAAATAATGAACAATTTAATTATATAAACAAGATTAGATGTGAAAGTATAGAGATGATATATTTTTGTTAAATGGGTAAGTACATGTTAATTGTGATATTAAAGAATTTCTTGAGAGTGTTTGAATGGTAGTATGATTGATTTCAAGTATAAATATTGATTATTATTGATTGTTGAATTTGAATGAATTATATTTAGAGATTATATATATATATATATATATATATATATATATATATATTAACATTGAAAGTAACTATTCAACTCTAAGTAAGGTGATATTATATTGGTCTTATGTTTTGAAAAATACAAATTTGAGTATTGATTATTTTTTTGGGTGAAAGCTTGAAGAGTATAATTTTATGATTTTTTTTTTCTACTATTTTCTTTTAAGTGAGATATTTTTGCTCAAGCAAAAGATTCTCGCTTGAGGTAGAATATGGTAGTGAAATTGTCTTGCTCTCGGGTCCATTTTTGTTCAAGCGAGAGGATTCTGGTTCAAGCAAAAATGGAGTAAAAATTTGGGTTGTTCTAAGGTCTATTTTTGCTCAAGCGAGAGGATTCTCACTCAAGCAAAAATAGCACTAGAATTGAGCTTGCACTCGGCCTCATTTTCGCTCCAGCAATGAAATTTTCAATCAAGCGAAATTATTTTTTCTCTAGCTAAAAAATCTTCTTCTAATTTTGTTTCTTTGGTTATTTTGTAATGGTTTTTGTTAATTTCAATGAATGTTTATTTATATATTTATAAATTAATATTTTATCTTTAATGGATGTATGATGTGTGAAAGGATTGATGAATTATGGGAAAGTATAATCAATGACATGTTATTTTTAAGAAAGAAATACTGTGTTGAGAATGTTAGGAGGGTGTGTTGATTAAGAGACATGTCCCATCCTATTATAATTGTGAGCTTATGAATAAGCTCCAAAAGCGTCATTGAAGGAACATGAATGTAGAAGAGTATAGACAAAAGATGGAATTGAAGATGATCAGAGATAGGATTAGGTGGAAGAAAACACCACCATAGTTAGGTTTATGAGTGGATTAAGACTTGAGATAAGAGATAAATTTGAACTTCTACATTTGATATAACTTTGTATCAAGATAGAACAACACAATTTAAGAAAATCCTCTTCCAAAAAAGAAAATACGCACTCTAGTTCTTATCCCAAGAAAAATTATCCACAAGAGGAAACTTACTCAAGAGAAAAACAAAGAATAGAGCCTCCTAAGAACCAAGAGCCCGTGAGAGAAAAAGAAAAGTTATATTAGTGTTATATTCACATTTATGATTGCAATTGTTCTAAACACATGTAAGATGTCTTTTCATGAAAATGTTAACGGGACAAGAAATATTAAGTCTAGAAACTTTACAATAGTTCATATCACTATAAGAAAATCATTAAATAAAAACTAATTTTAGAGACAAGAAATAATTAGTTACTATATTGACTAAATTAGATAAACTAAAAGACTATTAGTATTTAAAGTAGTTTCTATTATTAATAAAAATTTATAAACTAGTTTCATAATTGGTATCTAACATTAGTTACCAATGTTTCAGTTACTAATTACTTTATATTCTAAATTAATCACAATAAAAACTAATTTAAAATATAAAATAATTAGTAACTAAAGTCTTGGTAGCTAATATTAGATACTGATTTAAAAACTAATTTATATCTTTTTATTAATAATAAAAACTATTTTAGATATTAATACTTTTTTAGTTTTTAAAATAAATATTCAACTTAATTATTATTTAATAATTTTTTTTAATGTTACATAATGCACGACAAAAAGATAAACTCCGTTTTGGATGATTTTCATAATATATAGTATATGATATAATACATAAGAAATTAAAATAAAATAGAAGAAATTAAGTGAAGTGAACCTTCAAATTAATTTTAAAAATCATATTATGTATTTGGTAAAATAAGTAATTAACAAATAATGAGAGCTATATTTATAAACAGATACAATTTTTATACTTGTTTTGGAAGGTGCACCCAGCAACCATTTTTGTGTTTAACAATACTAGAGGTTTTCTACTGGAAAGCCAATGACAGGCTTAATTTCTGAAGCCAAACTACGCAGCTCAGCCACCTCTTCATCAGTTAGTCTCCAGCCAAGTGCACCTAAGAATTCCTTGGCTTGTTCTTTTGTCTTGGCTCCAGGAATTGGCACAACATTGCCTTGTGCAACCAACCAGTTCAGTGATACCTGATCAAAATCATCATTTGGTATGTTATAAAAAAGATACACTGAAAACAACTTCTTTAGTTTTCTCTATTTCTTGAACAAATTCTTCTACAACAAAAAATAGACTGAAAATAAGGTATCATTTAGAGAAGTAAAAGCAAAAGTAAGTGCCCCCTAAATTATCTATGCATAAGTTTTGGAGAAACCAATGAGATTAACTTATGCATAGCTTTTGAAAAAGACTCCTTTTGTTTTTTTATTTTCTTATCATATATGATAAGTGTTAATGAAAAAATTATCTAAATATACCCAAAGTCACAAATAGTAAGGATCAAGTAGAAAAAATACACTTTGTTCCATAAGTTTCTCGAATCAGAGTTCTCTAGAATGAGAAAATGCTTAAAGTTAAAAAGGATCCACCCTTGATATGAACTAAAGTAGCTAAAAGTAAACCTATGTTAAATCAAGAGTGGTGCACACCCTTTTCTAACTTTACACATTTAGAGGATTAAGATCCTGATATTCGGGTTTGGTGGTAGCATGAGAAGTAAGTTCTAGTGTCTTACTATTGTTAAAGTAGACAGAAAAATGGTGCAATATTTCAAATGTTCATCTTATATAATGAAATTGAAGAGCAGCATGAACCTGTGTAGGAGTTTTATCATACTTCTCCCCTATTTCAGTAATCTTGTTTAGTAAAGGTTGGAGCTGCAAAATAAATAAACACTTGAGGAAGTGAGTAATGTGGGTGTAAGTTATCAGATCTGAATATATCAGAAGACCATTACCCTTGTTAGGAATTCAGGAGTATAAATTCTGCCACGAGGTCCACTAGGTGGTTTATCAGGAGTGTACTTTCCACTTAGAGCACCTGTTCAAGATGCAGATATTGCATAATTTCATCGAATGGGGTTGGAATATATTAGATAAGTGCCAGAAAACCTGTTCAAGGTAATGATGCTTAGAATGAAGTATAAAGCATTTCATTGCTTGGAGTTTGAATATTATTACAGATATGGTTTTTATCTTATGTATTATGCTTTTCAAATATTGTTTTGAAAGTATAGTTAACTCTTACTAGTTTGAGTGTTTGCATGTTAAGTTCTCTGCATGAGTTTGTTAAAACTACAGTTTGAAAATCCACTAATACTAGGATCTTGCTAACAGATGTCTTTAGAACTCTAACTAAGGAATCAAAAGGAGAAAAAATTTAGAATTTTTATTGAAAATCATATGAGAGTACATTGAGAACATTTTTATTCATCTCAATATAAACTTTCTACTTTTAATTTCTCAACCAGTACCATAAGGAAATTGGTTAGCATTTGCCATAATTATACTAATAATAATCATTCATGCAAAAGTTAGGCCAAGAAGACAAATCCTAGAAGAGGGGTGCTGCATTGTTTCAAGTATCAAAAGATCAAGTGATGTCAGAGGTTTCCTTGTCTCAAATTTCTGTAAGCCAAATTTTATGCCATGTTAAAGTAACTAAACTTTAATTCATAAAAAATACCTTTTTATGCCTATGTGGTTATGGCAGATATATTTAATGCAAAATTAAAAAAAAAAGATATAGTAAACATATCAACAATGAAAAGGAGTTCACCTTGAGCAATTGGTGAATAAGCAATTATTGTAATCCCAAGTTCATCACAGGCAGACTTTACACCTTTTTCTTCAGGGGCACGGTAGATGAGGCTGTAGTTTACTTGGTTTGTAGCTAATGGAATACCTCTCTTCTTCAGCTTCTCATAAGCCTCACGGAGTCTCTTTTCTAATTATGTAGAAAAATAGATGTTAATTATTTGTGCTGACAGAACTAGACCAGAACCAGCAGAATAACATTGTATTTTCAGAGATTCTGCTACAATTATAGTGTATACCAACAATAACAGTGGCAAGGCTTGGACAGAAACAGTAGAACTCTCCAATCAATTATCAGATTCTCTATACATTCCTCTTTTTGATACGCCTTAATAATCATCAATTTAACAAAGTGAAATGGTAGAAATACACTTTCTAACACCTTTTGTATACACAATCTCTTTTTGGTTAAAATGCAATGAAAATTATGAAATGATTTTGCACAATATTTAAGACTTCAACATATAATAGCCATAAAGATTTACCATTATAGTTTGAAACTCCAACAGCCTTCACAAGTCCCTTTTCAACAGCATCTCCCAGACCATCAATATACCCTAAAAAGTAAATAATTGAGGAACTCAGCATTCTCTTAATCTGATCATATAAGTAAATATACACACGATTCCAAAAGCCTTATTAAATGAATGGTTCAATGAAATAATTTTGATACACTTAACAACCTTCATTTCCCCAAACTCCAGGCCTGAAAAGCAGGAAATATATTATCAACAAGGGACTTTGGAAAAATTTAGCAGAGTAAATTACACTTGTACTCTTGAGATTTTTTTCAAATTACAGACCCCAGGTTTTTTAAAATTTTATACAAACTTCTAAGTTTTAAGAACATTATTTTGCCACATTTCTTTTACATAATACATACACCTCCTTAAGTTGTAAAAACATTACAGTTACACACCCTTATAAGGGAGAACATGTAACGATGAAAATAATAGGGAGTGTAAGTGTAATTTGAAAAAATCTCAATGAGTATTTAGCATTCTAATATGCTCAAATTAATATCATTAGACAGGCTCATAAAATACTGACCAATGAAGCTGATAAAGATCCAATGAAGTCAGTCCTAATCGACAGAGGGAATCTTTAAGAGCATTGAGAACACTTTGACGGCCGAATCTCCATGGCAGTGCAGCAAACTTGGTTGCAACAGCAACCTCAACATCTGGATCCTTTTCTTTTCTTTCCTTGATATATCTTTAGATAACAAACAAATCGAACCACTAATGTGAACCTTTCGTGATTGCAAACTGCTTATGAAAATCATGTAAGCTCATTCATACCTTCCAAGAAGAACCTCAGAGTTTATGGCTCCAAAAGCCAGCTGAAAAGAAGAGCATCTTTGGTGAATTTAGACTCATCAAAGAATTCTAGAAAAATGAACACTCACCCCAGAGCCATAGACTTCAGCAGTGTCGAAAAAGGTTAGACCTCCATCAATACTGGCATTGAAAGCATCTCTAGCAGCCTTCTCATTCCTATCTACAATCACCAGATAGCCAAAATGAATGCATTCATAATCTAACTTTGTTCATTTAAAAACCTATTTCAATCCATTCAACTCAAAACACCATATATATATTATCTGACAGAAAAAGCCTCTTCATGGTGTCTCACATCTGGAACTTTTATATATTATAGCATCTAATGACATCTTGAGTAGAAAATAAAAAGAAACTTTTAAAACAAAAAACAAATAAAATTCTAACAGAAACACAAACAAGTAGAAGCTCTGTAATAAAATCAGTTTCCAAGATTCATTAAAATGTTTGTTACAATAACTACCCATAATATTGACATTGACTTGGAATATCTACATTTCCATCTATTGAATAATACTGAGGCAATACTCACCTTGACCTTTTTTTCCAACAGTAGTAGAACTATTGATAAATAGCCAAGTATTTGAGGAACCCACCCTCAAAAGTTAGCTGATAAGAGGGAGAACCAAACATTTAAATATTTCACCAAGCATCCCATACTACTCAATATGGGACACGAACACTCATAATGCCAAGTTCCTATCACCCTCTTTACCCTTTTTACTTATGTTCTTCAGTTTCAGTTTACAAGCATACAAAACTGCAATGGTAGATATAAGCTCAACACAAAGTACGAGAGATTGATTACAAGCAATTCATTTGGTATTATACGTCTCAGAATCAAAGAACTTGGACAAGGGTGTTCTCTGAACTGAAATTCTCATTTTCCAGCTCCACTTATTTTAGGTTAGACAGAATATTATTTATATTGGGGATGACTTGCTTGAACTATTAAATCATGTGTTTGAATACAGGTCCATTCTTACTTTCACATTCACTTCCTCCAATTTTTGCTTTGGTACGTACTGCTTATCACCTAAACCTTAATGATACAAACAAACACTTGTCACAACACTATTATGTTTTCAGGTTAGTGAGCTTACACAATCCTTATCCCTCTCACAAGCCAATTGTACCATAGTAGCCCATATATTAATGCAGATAAACGTGAAAAATATTACAATAACATCATTAACATGAGATTCCAATTCTTTCCCATCACACTTCCTTCTATTAGACAACTTCCGAAGATTATGGTACAGAAGCTATACACCTAAAACTGGTTTCAGACAGCAAATAATGTGACACCCTCAGGTTACAGCCAACAAAGATAGCAACAGTCCTCAAATTGCTGTCAACTTCCCCACCCCCACCAAATGAATAAGAATTGTTATATTCAACAATCACATACTTATGCTTCAAAATCATTTGACAATTTAACTCCAACATTGAAAGCTATTTTCTTTACATGTGCAACTCACTGCCTCCATCATTGACCATTGACAGAGATAAAAAAGAAGGCTTAAACATGTTTTCCAAAAAATATCACAATGAGTTTAATGTCTTTGCCTGTGTATAAAGTTTTAGATTATTAATCAAATGAGAAATTACATCATTATCTCAAAAGTCAACAATTTTTTCATACAAAACAATGTAAAAAGTGGAAAAGGAAAGTTACCATTCCATTCCATATTGTTCCAGTAAGTGGTATCACCCCAAGACCAAGCTCCAATTCCTAACCTTGTGACCTTCAAATCAGAGGTACCCAAATACACCTTCTCATCCACCACTGTATTAAGAGTAGAAGAACCCTCTGAGGCAGCAGCAGCAGATCTTATTCTGATAACTCTTGAGTGACACATCACAGCAAAACAACCACTGCTAATATGAAGGGCCATGGGAATAAAAAACCAGTTCAAGTCCAAAAATGGGTTTGTGGTTATGAAATTAAAAACCCAAAAATGCAAAATTTTTATTGAAGTTCAAAAGGACACAACTTTTAACACAATGTTTCAACAAATATGATATGAGGATAACAACTAAGAATCTAAATGTTCCTTGGAAATTGAAAAAAAAAAAACAAAAATTACGTGCAGAAAACAATAAATTTTTGCAAGAATTGTTAAAATGGAATGGAAAAAATGAAAAACTGAGAATTGTGGTTCGTAGAATAATGGTGGGGATGAAATGATACACGTCATTGCAATTCATTGGACGCAGAACCGTTGAAGAGATCACTTGTTCTTGTGGACCCATTTTGACATTTGTACTTTCAATTCTCGGAATTCTAAATGGTGCACATTTATTTAGTTTTTTTTTCTTAAAATAAAACAAAAATTTTAGAATAATAAATAATTTTTATATTAAATTGTTTTTTATTTTAATATAAAATCTAAACCTAAGTAGTGTACTAAAAGTATGGAAGTATCGTACAGCTCATTCAAAAAAAAACTATCACATATAATACATTATTGATTTTATAATAATTATTTATAATTGAGAGTATAAAACTTGTTACTACACATAGAAATTAAACTCCAAAATTTATTATCATATTTCTATAATAAGTGTATAGTATATTTAGAAATTAAATAAAATTATAGATTTAATTAAAAATGTAATAATCAATAGTATTTTAAACTTTTAAATCAATTAATAAATTACTTTTTTTATAGAAGTGAGTAGATGAAAAGTAAAATAAAATATTAGAAAGTCTCAATGCTTCATACATATAAGAAAGTGAGAGATTTTCATAAAGGGATAAAAGTTTGTATGCTTTTAAAAAAACAAGGATATGTCTATTCATAAAAAATTAGTGTATGCAAAGTTCTATTTTTTCATTGGTTTATATTTTTGATGAAGAATGTGTTTATTTATGGAAAGGATATGTGCATGATTGTATCCTTTAATGAAAATGAAAATTGGTATGTTTTTTGTTAAAGAAGATGTTTTTTTTTATACCCAAGTCATGAAAAAAGCATTAAAGGATATTCAAATTTATTGTAATTAAATAAGATGGATTAAAAAAATAAAAACAAAAATAGAGAATGATGAGAAGAATAAAGGAAAAGATTCAAGATAGTGAATAAGAATATACAATATATTGTGAATTAGGTTCATGAATAGCAAAAATGTTTTGTTTTTATTTATTTGACTTATTATAACTATAATCTAAATTAATTTTCTAATTTCTTAGTACTTTAAGTGAATTTTTTATTTTATTTAAAGTTTTAAGTTATGTCAATTCAACTTAGTAGTTAGTCATTCACTTAATAGTTAGTTATTCAATTTGTGATGTTTGACTTGTTATACGAGTGATATTTTTATTTGATAATTGTATAAATAAAAATAATATTAAATAGTTGTATAAAATAAAGTTTATTTTGATTTAAAAATTTAAAAATTAAAAGTTTACTTTTATTTTTTGTAAGTAAAAAAATGTGTAAATAATAATTTTGTATTTGGATCTATTAAGTCCAATAAAACTAACTGTGTAAGTATTGAAAGACAAAAAAACAAGGAACATGTTGAAGCCCATTAAGCTCAATCAAGCCATCATAATTCTTGGCTAAATCAATGAGAAGTCTAAATTAAGAAAAGTCACGAAACAATGTTAGGCAAGACAATTGTAAATGAAGAACGAAAACCTCGCATGGGAAGCATGTTCTCATTTTTCAGTCAATCATTGGAGAACTTTTTTTTGTTTTAATTTGAATTTTGAAATTCAAAACTTCTCTCCATAAAGCATTGTAAATCTTGACTATAAGTCATTAGGTTAGAATTTCATTTCATTTGTATAGAATTTAGAATGCATTTAACTATTGCATTTAGGTACAAAAGGCTATAAATAGCCAACTCATTTTTTTTTTAAAAAGAACTTTTTTTTAAGACGTTAGTTAATCCAGTAACCACTAGAGGATCTATTATTCATTAGATAGTTTCATGATACGAGACTCTATATATTTTAATGATAAAAAAAATTATAAGGCGTGTTATGATTTCTAACAAAGCTCACTTATATATATAGTCTAGACGATATTAATAATAAAGATGAGCAAGACTCACAAGATGATCATATAGTACATGGTGAAACTAAAAGATCTTATCAGACTATCTATTGATGCAATGCATACTAGACGAATCTATAGGTTAAGACGATTTAGAATGAATTATCATTTTGAACATAACAGAAGATCTATCCAATTATGAATAGACATGTCAGACAATCTCACAATACTAGAATGTGCCAAAAAATCTTTTTATTTGATCTCTAAAGCTATATCAATGTAGACGACTCCAAAGCATGAGAAAAATTCATCAATATAGTGTTTATAGGTACATTAGACGACCATTGAAGCTTGTACGTGATACACAATCGCCTCGTCTTCTACTCATCAAACAATCTATCATATCAGGGAATGTCAATACTTAACTTTTAAATTCTTATAACACTTTTTATAAATATGAGAATGTTTTTGAATCTTATTTAATGATATTAATTCATATAAAACACATTTTTTAAATAAAATTAATGATTAAATGATTTCAAAAAGTTTTGTATTTGAGAACGTAACTGATAATACTGAAATGTTCAAATATTATGTGCTTTAATGATTTGAAAATGAAATACACCTTCTATATTGATTATAAACTATTTCGAGTACATATATGTTTTAATGATTTAGATTGATTATGTATTAGAAAGTGTTGAATGAGCAATGTTTTATCTAGAAATTTTTCAAAACATAACACACATGATGTTTACTGTATTAAAGAATTTTTTGAAAAATATATTGTGGAGAAATATCAAGGTTAAAATTTGATTATGCTTCAACGTGTAAATCTTGTGTTAACTTGTAAATAATTTGAAAATATATTTACGGTGAAAATTCTAAAAATAAAAGATCTCGATAATTCAAAAATATTAAAAGATATTACTTTAGTGATATTTATGCTCCGATGATAACTATCTTCACTAATACTCATAATGTTTTTGAAAATGATTTAGGATTATAAAGACACGCACAAAATTGAAATCCTAAGTTTCCTTATCAAGTGTTTAACGGGAATGTGATGGAGTTGAAGAGTGAGATTTGAATGATGTTTGAAGTAATATCGATTTGTTGTGAAAAATATTTACATTGAGAGAAATGTTTTAAATCGCAAACAACTGATATAGACGCATTCAAGGCTCATATCAAAACTTTCCTTATCGAGCACCTAATACGAGAAAGAAAATGAACAGTACACTTGTGCAAATTTGGACAGATACTCAAGTTAAATGGATTCAAAGCTTCAACATTCAAATATCTCTGAATATGGAAAGAGTTCAAAGTCCAAAATCGCGTGGTATTAATTGGTCAAGATGCACAAGATATTATCAATACTTGAGTTACCTTATAGAGCGTTTAATGATAAAACGAAGATGCTACAGTACGAGATTCGCGAAGTCAACATTCAAAGAAGATTCAAACGTCAATAATTAAATGCTTATAATAAAGGGAAGACTTAAAGACTCAACAAACGTTCATGACATGATAAATCTTTCAAAGTATCTATCATGAAAGCAATGAAAGAGAAACTTGAGAATTGAGCAAACTCAGATATAGAAATATCAAGTCTCAACGTTTAAATTTTACATAGATAAAGAAACAATTTGAAAGATCAAATATATGTTTAAGACGTGAAGATTACATCATAACAAAAATTTCCTTTTAGAGCATCTACTGCATGAATGGAATATTTGCATTGCAAATTTACACATATATTTAAGTCAAGAGGACTTAATATTTCAACGTACATATTTAAGGAATAAAAGGAAAGAATTTGAATTACCTCACATGTTCAAGACGCGGAAGAAATCAATCAAAGTACAAGTTACCATTTTGAGCGTCTAACGGGTACTTGAAGAAGGAGAATACATGAATTTTAAATAGTCACATTTTGAAAGCTATATAAAGACCTAAAGGGAAAAGAAGAACGACATAGATTAGTGGTATAGAAATAATATACATATTTGTGTGAGAGTTTTTCTTTGTCAATATTCTATCTACTTCATAAAGCATCTATCGATAGTGTTTATCTAATTCTCCGTGAGAGGTCTTGATCTTAGGTGGAGATTATGACTAGTTTTTCTGGATATGTGTATTCTCATTCCTAGAGAGGTGTTAAAACTCGATTGTGTAGAGAGGTGTTAAAACTATTTCATGGAGAGGTTTTAAAACTCATATTCCTGGAGAGGTATAAGAATACTTGTCCCAGAGAGGTGTTAAAATTCAGTTAGTGAAAAAATCTTAAGCGATTTGCTTAAGGGGACTAGACGTAGCCCAGGTTTACATATGAAAAAACTAGGATAAATAAGTGACCATTTTTCTCTATTCTATACTATGTTAGATGATGCCTTTGTTTTGCTTGTATTTCATGATTTGAGTTTAGGCTCCATTCACCCATCCCCCCTCAGAGCCAATTGCACCTTCACTTTTTGATATTGAATGAAAGTTAGAGTTTTCTATAGCATTTCTAAAGTTCTTTGAAAAGGAAAATTGTCTTCTTGCTTAAGTCTTATATTGGATCATTAGATCAAGTGGCAACTCCATTAACACTCATCTTGGAGCTTCTTCAAGTAGTATGACAACCTCCATCAATCTATAAGTTTCTCTCTTCCATTCTTTTCCTTAATCCTTTATTGGTGTCAAGTTCTTCCTTTTCATATTATTGTTCATTCTTACTGGAACACCCCTGAAGAGAATTTTGGCATAAGATAAATAATAAAAAATGTGAGTAACAATATTTTTTATACATTAATCTTCAAAAAAATTATACAAAACCAAACTAAAAGCTAATCCATATAAATATATGTATGAGTTTACAAAAGGGAAAAAAATACAAAGATTTATAAAAGAGAACTCTCTAAAAGAAGCTCAAGCAAGAGACATTCATTCCTTCAAATGTTATGGTATAGGACACTATGATGTTGAGTGTCCAAATAAAAATAAACAGTGTAAACAAAAGACCAATAATTTAAAAGTGAGGGTGATTTTCATTCTTCACCTAGTGAAAAAGAAACTCTAGACTTCGAGGAGGAAGTTTTACCTTGTGATGGTGACTTATTGATGGTGAAAAGACTTTTTGAAAGCCTAGCTATTGAACTTGAAAGTATCAAAGAGAGAACATATTTCACACTAGATGTAAAGCTTTTGAAAACACTTATTTCTCGATTGTAGTTGATGATTAGATGTAATCGGAAGCAACTATGTAGTTGAGTCTGACATAGCAAAGTAGCCTATTTATTACCAAGAGTTCTTCAAACTCGATTTTAGGCTCAAAGATAGGTTTATGAGCAAAAGGTTTAGGAGAGGTTGATGAAATGACGATGAAATTACACTACAAGAAAAAACTCAAATTACATACAGATTATTACATACGGATAAAAATCCGTATGTAAAGTGGAATTACATACGGATATTTACATACAGATTAAATTTGGTATGTAAATAAACATTACATACGGATATTTCCGTATGTAAGCAAAAGGTCGTTAAATACAGATATAATTCGTATGTAACTTTGGCACCAAGAAGCGGGAAACATTACATACGGATCCAGTCCGTATGTAAGTATTTATAATTTTAATTAAAAACAAAACTGTTACATACGGATTTTTTTCCGTATGTAACTGATTTTAAAATTAAAAAAATAAAATAAAAAATATTACGGATATTTCCGTTATGTAAGTTATTAATTTTTTTTAAATCATTACATACTGATTGGTTATGTATGTAATTTATTAATTTTTTTTAAATTGTTACGTACAGAATGGGTCCTTATGTAACTTATTATTATTTTTTTTAAATTTTACATGTAACATATTTCAAAATTATAAAAACCGTAATATATTAAAAAATAATTTATAAACTTATATTATTTTGTGAAATATATAACTAAATTTCATATATTACATAATCAATCTGACCAATTTATTAAAATCATTGTAATATATTTAATAATTATACTTAATATATTATTTATTTCTGAATATAATTTTATTTTAAGTACTGTTTTATTATTATGTTTCAATAAAATAAAGTTTACAAGGTGACTAAACCAGAAATATACTTAAAAAATATACATCTTACATTAATTAGTTATTACAAACAAGATATTACAATAAATTTAGTTTATAAAAATATGAATATACAATTAAATTAAAATAATTATTTACTTCTAATATGATAAATATTATTTATTTACGTATGATATTTTTTAAGATAATATATGACTTAATTTTTATATATATTTTGTATCATATATCAACAAATAAGGAAATAAATATTATAAAAATATAATTAAAAAAAATGTTACATACGAATTATCTGTATGTTACGTATTTGAAAAAATGAAATAGAAGAGCATCACTTCAGCTTTGTGGTGAAGTGAACCCTAAATCACAAAAGAACCCGACAACACCACCAAGGTCACCTTCGAGCTGCTAGCGGCCACCACCGCAGCAACCATCTCCACCGTGCAACCGGTACCACCGCAGCAACCGCCATCACCGTAACAATCGCCACCACCGTCGTCCGGGTTTGGAGAAGAAGCACGAACGCAGTCACCGCCACCATCACCACCGCACGACGTTCTGCATCCAATGGTCACCACCACGTGACCTTCTCTGGTCAGTCGCAACCACTGCCGCAGTCATTCAGGTTGTGGTTTGTTTTTTGTTATTAAGCTGGAAATGTGCTGAGCTTTGATTTGTGTCTGCTTTTGTATTTCACCACTGGCTATGGAATTTTTTGCTTACTTTTTTTTGAGGTGGTATTGGTTATGTGCCTATGTGGTCAAGGAATGGAAGAAAGGAGATTTACAGTATTGCATATTAAAGAGGTGGTATTGGTTATGTGCCTATGTAGTTC
>Ga0123342_1000850_pt1 | contig 50259 bp, 31 predicted proteins | sample Turbeawhitnodule_FD_89960 | JGI IMG/M metagenome (GOLD analysis project Ga0123342, IMG submission 89960) | Root nodule microbial communities of legume samples collected from Mexico - Turtle bean Mexico white nodule | ecosystem: Host-associated > Plants > Roots > Nodule | place: Mexico: Nepantla...
ATCGATCAAATTAAAACTGACCAGGAGCTTTCTGAGCAAAATTTCAGCTGAGCTGAGCATATTCAGTGTGACATCTGTAACCCTGCCAACAGTACTGATATTTTCCAGCACAGAGAGAACTGCTGACTGGCAAAAATTAAATTATTACAAGATAAAGATGGAGTTCAGAAATGCAAAGAAACATTTATATCAAGCACAATCATTGAAAGTAATACCTCATATCTTGAAGCAATTTCATAAAATCGTAATCGATGAAGCAAATAGGTTGCAAGAGAAGCAACATCATGACGTGGTTTTGACAATATCAACTTCACCAAATAGCTGTAACCTTCACTGATACCAGAGGGAATACTTTCATCTTCCCGAGGCCACCAACCTAAGAAGGCTTCACATCCAACTGAATACATAGTAGCCCGCTCTATAACACCAAGAAGCAGTAGCATAATAGTAGTAGAATTTTGCCCATCCTTGGAAAAGAACACCGCAAGCTGCTCCATTCCCCCACTACTAACAAACTGAAAGCCACTCTCTCTACCAGAACATAGCAAATAAGCCATGCTCAATCCTAATAGGGCATGCTCCCTCTGCAGTTAAGCAAACAGTTACATAAGCGAGGGAAGAAAGACAAACAGAAAACACAAGCAAATAAGCAATGAAGGGGGAAATGCAATTTGATTCTAACTTTCTCAACTAATAGGAAGATACTGGTAGAAGATTTGACAAGAAAACAATATATTACCTGAGAAAGGCAGTGATCCCCTGTACATGAAGAGTGTATTTGGAAATTAAAGTATTGGTTAAACATATCCACCAATGTTTTGGAATCCAACATTTCAACATCCATTTCAAGATAATTGGCCTCTGATGAACACTCAGAAGAGTCACTCCTAGATTTTCTATGAAGAACCTTATAAACCTCAAGAAGCTCTTTTCTTGCCTCATTAATAGCACCGTGCAACTCTTCCAAATTCTCAGATCTCTTCCACATCTGATATCTCCCACTGATTGATTCACATATGTCACTGGAAATGTAAGAAGAAATTGCAGACACCACAGTATTTACAATTTTATGTCCGGCATCCCCAGGATCTGAAAACTCCAAAAACTTTAGCATCAACTGTAGAAAAAGATTGACTTCAAGAGCAATATTTGTTGCAGGAACTGGAATAGACAACACACTCAGAGAAGAACGTGAATCACGAATTGTAAAATTAGTAGAGTGTAATGCAGGTGGCAGGTCCTCAAGCTTCCCCTCAGTAGAATCCACAAGATCAGTCAACGCATTGTCATCAATATCAATGTTAAACTGACCCAAATCCTCTGCTGTGTTGCCATATATAACCAAACTCAGACTGCGATAGCTTCCCCGTACAACTAAATGACTAGTAACAACAGCCTGAGAAAGAGAAAGCAATAAACACCAATAACAGTATAAATCTTTCTATAGAAAAATAGCATAGACTGTTTGCAACCATTTTTTAAAAATAATTATTTTATTAATCTCCCTTGGAAAATTAGAAACATAAGACATTATTCTTCTCAAATAAACTACCAGAACACAACCTTGGGCAATAAAGTGACAAATAACAAGGACAATACATCCTCAAACATCTTTAGAAACTAATAGTATACATTACTCTTATATAAACATACATGATAAGCAAACAGGAACCATACCTACTCATAATTTCAATAATATCATTTCACTAGTATTAATCACCAACCAAATTATATTACATCAATTCATGTCAAAAGATCTTTTAAGCACTAAGATCTACTTAACTATTCTATGATCAAAAGGAAAGAACTTAGAAACTATAAGTTTGACATACAAACTACTTTTCTTGAGATACATCTTATCTGTAAGAAAAACCGTAAACTAAATAACTACACTACTATACAATTAGTAGATCAAACAGAAAAATACAACAACATCAATAGACCTTTGAACAAATCCAAACTAAATAGCAGCACAAAAACATATTCATAACAGTTTGGGTAACCAGGAACTAGACACTTAATAACAGCCAGATTAGAATATTGTCTAAAATTTCATAAATACCTCTACTTCTAGTACATTTGACGAAGATTGTGAATAGAGAAAGGGCTGACAAAGTCTTCTAAACCTCGTCTCTCCCTCACAATGAACAAAAACCTCTATTGCAAATGATGGAGGTGAAGTCGCCCTGAAAATGTCACCAGCAATGAACTAAATAATTATAAAAACTTCAAGAGTTATCCAAAACCATAAATGCAAAATGCATCTACTAAAAATGAATCCTAAGGACCAATTAAACATGAACAACACCGTAGTAGAGTGTATCTAGAAAACTTAATTCAGCACTTATTTTAAGCTTATCTGTGCATAATATCATAACCTTAACCATGAAGCTTACAGAAAAAAAACTAAAAAACTTCTTTTAATAACTTTCAGCAATCACCATGAAACCTATTGCAATAAGATTAAAAAAACTTATAACAAGGTCATAAGCCAATTTCATAAAAACAAATAAGTAGGTGCTTCGAAGACCATCCCTCATAATTTTCACATTTAATGTGAAAACTAGTGCAAATAGCTTCAAAAATTCATGTAACATACACCCGAAAAAATGAGTTAGACACAAAAAACATAGTATGAACTTCAAAAAAAAAGTAATAAATGCAAAATAATCCTAAGGACAAATGAAACATGAGCAACACAAAGCCCGAGTGCATCTAGTAAACAATTTAATTCACACCTTATTTTTACCTTATCACAGACAAGCTGATATCATAACATTAACATAAATGCAAAATAATCCTAAAGACGATTTAAACATGGGCAACACCAAACCAGAGCGCATCCAGAAAACAACTTAATTCACCCCTTATATTCAGCTTAACACGCATGCTTATATCATACACTTTACTATGACGCTTAAAGAAATAAACTACAAAAAACTTATTTTGATTCGTTCACCAATCACCATGACACCATCAGACCTATTGCAATAAACAAGATTAAAAAAAAACTTATAACAAGGTCATGAGCCATTTTCATAGGAACAAATAAGCAGGTGCTTGGAAGCCCATCCCACTAAATTTTCACGTTTAATGTGAAAGCTACTACAAATATCTTCAAAAATTCATGTATCATACACCGGAAAATGAGTTGGACACTATAAAACATAGTATAAACTTCCAACCAAAAACAAATTGAAAACAATCCTAATGACAAAATAAACATGAGCAACACCAAGCCAGAGCGTATCCAGTGAACAATTTAAAATTCGGCAATTATTTTGAGCTTATATCATAAGCTTAGCCATGAAGCTTACAGAAATATAAATAAAAATATTATTTTGATCCTTTCACCAATCACCACCATAGACCTATCGAAATAAAAAGATCTTCCAAGAAGGTCATCAGCCATTTTCATTAGCACAAACAAGCATGTGCTTAGAAGCCAATCCCACGTAATTTTAACAATTAATGTGAAAGATAGTACAGATAGCTTTAAAAAGTAATGTATCATACGCGTAAAAAAAAAGGGTTGGACACCAACTAAACATAGAATAAACTTCCTATAAACTCTTCCAACCAATTCCCAAGCATATAAAGTATTCTTCTACCTTACATTACACAATGTGGTCATCTAAAACAAGAATGAGCAACCACAAACTACATCACAATTTGAAACAACCAAACCCCCCAACTCCCAAACTATTCAGTCCACCATTCTATCATTTCAAAAACCCAACAGAAAAACAACATACCCGACGAGTGACACTGCTTGAGCAACTGACGACGCACTCTGTTCCAGAAACTCACACGCAGTGATAACAATAGGCTCTGAGAAAATCACCTGCAAGAAAGAACTATCAGTTACCACTACACCCAACCAACAAAACCCGTCAAACCCTAACAAGAACACGAACTCAGTGACCCCACTAAAACGCATTCCAAACTTAACAGTAGCGAATGACACATAACTACGATGAGGAAGTGCGGAAAGTAGCGAACAGCAAGCACGCTTAAAGCTTACCGAAAAGAATTGATTGAAAATTGGCAGTTAGCAATGCGATGGAAAGAAGGAATCGCGTAAGAAGCGGAAAATGACGTTACCTCGTCGACGTACTCATCGAGATGGGGATGAACGAAGGTTTGGGAGAAGAGAACGCATGGCTCAGGTCGACCCATGTGAGAATTGAGATCAAGAAAAGAGAGACATGAAAGTTTAGGATTCTAGGGTTTATGTGACTGCCTCTCTCCTCTTTCGAATGCAGATTTGGTTTTATGGGTTCCGCGCTCGTGGCCGACCTCTGAAAACGAGAGAGTGGTGCTTAAGAAGAGAGGGAAAGGATTCTTCTCACTTTTCTTTTCTTTTCTTTTTTTTCCCAAATTGCTTCGATTTCAAATTATGCTATTCATCTTTTTCCTAAATCGTTGTACGTCAAATCTTAATCCTCAACGATTAACCCTATTACCATTTCATTAATAAATACAATTATATGTTCGGAACTTAAGTGTGTTATAATAATATTGATAAGATTAGATTCTTATGGTCAATTGTAATGCATTGTTTTTTTTAGTTTCATTAAAAAGTATCTTAGTGGATTAAGATAATAAGGTTTTTGACTTGTAGTACATTTTTTATTATTTTCTCTTTTAAATTTAACTAAATATTAATGTATCAGTACCTCCAATATAATCTCACATCGCTCAAAAGTTAAGGTAAGAACAATTTATATATTTTTTCCTCCTCCAACTCACCGAAGCGTCTTTTAAGGATAAAATCGTAACTCGACTCCAAAATGGACAATATCTCGTGGTGATTAATCTTAACAATGTTATATCGGACTTGAGGTGAAACAATTAATAATAAAAAATACCTATAATAAGATCTTAAAATGTGAGTGTCATAAATCAATTTTTGGACCACCATTGAAGTTTTTTTGGGATTTTCAATAAAGAGTTACAAACTAACAAAAAATAAAATCTTATTAGGATTACGAAGAAAATAGTAAAACTCATTACAAAGTGGATTCTCATTGTAATTTGCAAGTTTGATATTAAACAAGCATATACCTAAACTTATGTGAACCCAAAGAAGATCAAGAAAAGATGGATCAATTCACTCTCAACTCCACAACTCAAAACAAGAACCAACCAAATTTGTGAAGAATAACTCATAATATATAATAGCGAAGGTTGAGGTTTGATTAGGGATTCTAAGTAGGATATGGTGTGCTTTTGAGGTGTTCTATGAGAATTAATGAAGTCGGAATAGAAAAATGTTTGCAAAAGCTTAGTTTATTGGGGGTGAAGGTGTAAAGGTTATCCGGAAAAAAATAAATATACAATTTAAAATAGATTTCTTTATTAAAAAGTATTTTACATTACATAATTTATAATTATATCTCGTGGATTTATAGCATCTATACTATGTTTCCAAATTGTCAAATTTGAAAATTTGATTAACAAACAATTTAGACTTTTTCACCACCTTATATAAAATTGTATAAATAAGTTATAGAGATAGAAAAAAAAGGTGTGATTAATTACATGTATTTTTAATTTTGACAAAATTAAAGTAAAAAAAAGATAATGTAAGTTATTACAAATAAACCTATTATACCACTTGATGAAGAAAGAAGAAGAATACGTTAACTCTAAGTTCTAATCCAAATAATTCAAAGAAAATCCATGGAATATAAATTCTCACAAATGGAAACAGATAATCAACAAGTGTTAAAATTTAAAAATATAAAAGGAGATTATAAATGGAGAAACACGCCACCTTTATCGTGGAGTAGAATGAGAAATGCCATTAATGTAAAAATACATTTTGGACCCTCTTTTCTGAAATACGTTTTTGGATTTTTTTTTCATAACAAATTTTTTTGTATTGTGGATTTTTTTTATTTAAGAATTTTTATTTTTATTTTCAGAATATAATAATCTCTCTAAATTTTAAATTTATTTTTCCATAATGTATTATTTTCAATTCTAAATCTCTCTAAATTTTAAATTTATTTTTCCATAATGTATTATTTTCAATTCTAATTTTTTTGCTATTATTTTCAATTCTAAATTTTCGCATTTCGTGTAATTTCGTGTAAGGTGCAGGTTTAAAAAGTTGGGTGTAGGATGAAATTGCCTAAAATGATTTGAGTTAAATTGACGTGTTTATTAAGTGATGTGCTCTTATATAATTACTTTAAATTTAATGTCTTAATCCTTTAACAATACCTTTAAAATTTGGAAATCATGTGGTAATACTCCAAGAATTAATAATTATGAAAACATAGTTATCTTTTAGTACTAAAACATGTGCGAAGAAAACCAATTGTTAATCATGTTTATTATGGGTCGCACTAAATTGGGTGTTAGAACAAGATCAACAATGACTGAGAGAAATGGAACTCTACTAAAATTATACCAATATAATTTAACACTTCTCCATTTTTAAATATTAAATATGTTCATCAACAAATAAAGTCAAGTCGTGACATTAAATTTATTTAACGAAACATTGATGGCCTTTTCTAAAAATGTTTTATTATAACAAATAAGTTATACTAACAGTCGTATTAAGCATTTAAAATTAAGTTCATATAACATAAACAAATTATTCTTTACTCATTTTAAAACTAAAAAAATAACCTTTACTTCGAATTTCTTAGAAAGGCCATACCTATTTAAACAAAATCTTGGCTCAGTTTATTCCCATCCCTATCTTGGCTAATTCTCCTTCCACCGAGATCAATTTACACCCATCATTTTCTTTAAAATCCCAAATTGCCCTTTCACCTTTTTCGAATTTTCACATCCAGAATGAAAAAAAAGTTTCTGAATCTTGGTATCCGGAAGACATCACGCATATTATGGATTTGCATATCCAGAAGACACATTTTAGTTTCGGATTTACATATAACAACTGTCTTATTTGTGTTATGAAATATCCGGAAAATTAAGGGCAAAACAGACATTTTGTGTTGGGTACAAATCACAATTGATCTGTTTATCGAGTGCAGGGATAATTGGCCTTTCCTTTTAACTAAAGAAATCAGATATTGCACATAAATATTCTAGATAAATACTAATATGCTAGCAATAAATAAAAACTTTTACCAAAATCGCCAAAATTTATGCTAAAAATATTTAATGAATGCCAGGACTCGGAAGAAAATGCTTGAGCCCTGGAAAAAGAAATTATCTAATGACTTGACTGTGCAGTAACTCCACAGCAGCGGCAACCACACCCCTTCCTTCTGAAGAAACGTCAAATCCAGGTTCTTCAATTTTTCTGTTCAGAAGCTTGTCAAGCTCCCCACGTAATTTCTGCATTATTCCATTACAGAGAGATTGTTATGCTCAAGTATGGGTAAAAATAGGATTAGGATCCTCTAAAGCGAGGAGTGCACTTTAGAGGATAAAATCCAATAATAACAGTTAGTTAGAAAATCAGTAGTTGAACTTGAATTAGCTACAGATTTTACTATATATACATTTGTTTTTGTAAGAATTAACAATTGTGATATCATTTCTTCAAGTTATAAAGCCAAAGCATAAGAGATTTACTGCAAAAGTCAGAGGGAACATTACCCTTATTAACTCAATAACACTTTTTGAAGCAGAAAAATGAAGGTAACCTCCAAGCATGTCAATGCCCTCACCACTTTTGTTAGGAACTAGATTACCACCAAATAGAAGTAGGGCATAGTCTGAAATATTTGTAGAGTCTCTAATATAGATGCTGGTCGTTTTCACCTTTTCACTATACACAATGTAGGGCAGAGGAAAGAGATGAACCCCAGCATTAACAGAAGCAGGATGGATGTCAACCTTCCCTACTTCTTTAGTGTAGAATGCTGTCCTTTTTCCTCTTCTTTTGCACTGCACAACATTAGGGTAGAGCCCCGCACAAAGAATTGCACAAACCATCTCCAAATCATGACTGTACTGGTTGTAAGCCTGCAAAGACATCATTATGCTTGATAAACATTTTCCTAATACTCACTCAGAATTTAGCCATACATTCAGAAGAGAGGGAAACTAAACTGGGGGAAACAAGGGTATAAGTATTTCAGTTGATGAAAAAAGAAATAGAGACTAGGGGCTTACATTAGGACCCCTGGACTTGTCAACAAATCCAATATCAGATAATAAATTAAGAAACTGCATCCTCATATCATCAATCAACCGCAAGGTTACAGGGGATAGGAAATTATCCCAACAAAACTGTTTTTCATTCCCACTTCGCTTTGCCTCCTTCCATCCTTCAAAAGCTTTAAGAAGGGCTATGTGATCACTGAATAAAAAAATATATTAATATTATAATTGAGCACTATCAATGCAGTAAAAATTGAATGAGCACCACCTGAAAGGAACAATTTTCTTGTACACTATGATGGACTTACCTGCAAGAATCACCAGCAAAAGATTGCTTTGCCGCATCAGCTTCCTCTTTTCTGTTTATGGGTAAGACAAACGGGTTGCGGTAAGCAAGAGCAGCAGCAATAGTTAAGGCAGGATTGAGGCACTGAAAGATAGAGCCCATGAGAAGCATCTTTCCTATATTTGGGTCCAAAGGTATGTTACAAAGATGGCGACCTGTAAGTATAAAATTAGCTAAGCCTCAGATAACATCCCAAATCTATACTCTATAGCTTAAGGAGACAAACATATTCAGCCTAATATACCCAGTGGAGTGAGCTCCTCGTGTTCATCTAGTGCCCCAATTGTTTTAAGAAGTTCAATAGCATTCTTAACAGCTAAAGGATCTGGTGGTTGAAGTGCCTTTTCTAAAAATGATCCCACAGTTCCAAGCTGCAAACTTTTAATATGAAGGCACAACTCTTGCAAAGGTGTTCGGAGGATTTCAGCTAACTGGTATTGAGGCATTGCATCATGGATCAGTTTCGGATACAACCTATAACAAACCCCAGGTTGCACTCGACCAGCACGACCACGTCTCTGGAAAAGTCTACCAATTAGTAAAAGTAAAACATAGCATGTTTCTCTGTCTTTTATCTTTGGAAATGGGGAAGGGAGGGGAGCAGGATATTAGAGTCAAATACAATGTTTAACAACTAAGGGACTCAGCATTGACAGCTCAGCCCCTGAAGAATCTTATGTTCAATGAGAGCAATAAATATGTTGTGAAAAATATATTGAACAACTTCAATACCTGATGAGCTGACGCCTTTGAAATCCACGATGGCAACAAGCATGCTAGCTTATTTAGAGCATCATAGCTGGTCTCCTTTGCTTTGCCACAGTCTATGACATACACTACATCATCTATGGTGATACTACTCTCAGCAATATTTGTTGCTAGAACAATTTTTCTACAACAGCAAAATGACAATCAAAACCTAGATGCTAAACTGATGAGAAAATCAAATATACGAGAGCAAAATACCCCACATCTTAACAGATCATTGATGTATATTCAGTAAAGCACAAAACAAAGCAGAAAAAAATATCAATACAAGAAGTTGGGTTTTCCAAGAGTTTAGAGTCTAAACTCTAGACCATGCAGGGCCCCTAAAATGGACTCAGCACCTGGCTCCAATTAATAAATGGTTATTCAATAGGTACCTAATTTCCCATGGTTATTTCAAGCTAAAGAACAGCCACACCTTTTGACAACATTTTTTCCCAGAAACAACCTTTAGCAATTTTCATAATATCATACATCAGCTGTTAAATTCTGCAAATTAACACTAATGCATGATAATATTCAGTTTCACATGTTATTATTAATAATATGCTGAAAATTTTGTAGCCTTTCTCCAAATTAATATATTTTAAGGACAACTTATGTTTCTTGCCAAACTAAGCTTTTCTTATGAAAAAAACGAAGTGCTTTGTACTGGATGCTAACTTAAGGTACTTCTGAATTTTGGTGACTTAGCAATAGTACAGTTTATACAGGGAAAATCCCTGAAAATAAAACCAAGTAAACTAGATTAACCAGTCTGCATTCACCAGATCCCCATCCACGTCCAATATGTAGGTTGGCTATGTAGGTTGGCTTCTGGCTTGATCTTTATCCCATTCATCTATAGAGCATGTTAACTTTCTACTCGTGAACTTCTCCAAGCATATTCTAAAAGGAAAAACGATATGCAATGAAATTGACAAAAGAAACATGCTTGCCTCTTGTTTGGGGGAGGACGATCAAATATTTCACATTGGTTGACAGTAGGCATTGATCCATGTAAAGGAAGGATCAAAAACTTCTGAGGGTCTCCAACTAAGTTATTTGCTTTAAGTTTGTCAAGTAGCTTAGAGATTTCATCCCAGCCAGTGAGAAATACAAGAATTGCTCCACTACCTTCATTCTGACATATATATTCAATTGCAGCCTCTACCTGAAATATCATAGCAATAAAATGACACGGGCACACTTTAAAAAGGATGCCTCAACATGAGAAAAATGAATCAGGAAAATAATATTGCTAACTCATTTAAAATTCGTCAAATTTCATTAAATGTGTACAGCTACATACTTGATAAAAAATAGTAAGAAACAGAGCAATAGTAGCAACGTAGGATACTGTCCCTGAATGCACAATTCATTGCAAGAGGAAAATCAAATAGAAGATTGTTGGAATACTAATCTAGGTTCATTATCACATGGTAGAATATTAGTCAACTGTAGCATATCATACGACCATAGTTAATAGTTGTAAATTATCCCTGAAGTTAGTACTTCTAAGCTGATACAATCATACAACACAATTGTTGAAATAAGTTATACATAAGGTGAACTATACAACACAATTATCCCAAACACTTCTTGTTTTAAAAGGCTATCACACTATCTGCAGCAAAAAATTCAAACATCTGATGCATCTTGACCAGATAGATTCATACAAAGTTTCTAAGACTAATAGAGAAAGATGAAAGAGATGTGCCCAACAGCTTATAAATTAAATTCATAAAATACAGATTGATCTGACAAAATAAAGTGAACACACGTACCAAACCCAAATCAATCTGCAAACCTGACCAAGCTTCAAGAGATTTTCTAACACCCAAGCTGTAATTTTTGTAATTAGTATCTACATCTATATCCTGAAATAACAGAGATGTGTGAGTATCTTATGTACATTTATTCATATTGTGATTACAGGAAGAGGTGAATCAATTAGTAACAGAAGCATGCAATACATAAGGAGAAAATCTCAATGAACAAGAAATGGAATAAATAACTTATTCATAGAAAAGACTAGTAAATATTTAATTTGCTAGGAAGTTTATACCACAAATGTTCATCAAGCTTAGGTACATTTATTCATATTGTGATTACAGGAAGAGGTGAATCAATTAGTAACAGAAGCATGCAACACATAAGGAGAAAATCTCAATGAACAAGAAATAGAATAAATAACTTATTTATAGAAAAGACTAGTAAATATTTAATTTGCTAGGAAGTTTATACCACAAATGTTTATCAAGCTTAGGTCTCTCTGCTTTTTGTCAAAAATTAATTAAAATGGTGAGAGATGCGTTCCATAGAAACAGGACATTATATTTAACTGTCAACAGACATCAAAGAAGTTCAATCAAGAAAATGGCCCAACTAACATCCACCAATCAAATAAAATTATCTGTTGTCAAATTATATCCCTCAATGTTAACAGAGAAAGAATCTGTTAGGATACACAGAGAACAGAATTAGTTAGAATTAGAATAGTCATGAGTTAGTTACTTGAGGTGCTATAAATAAGAAAGAAGGAGAGGGGGAGGGGCAGTGTGATTTTTTGTAGATTGACAATTAGCTCTTTGTGAAGGGGGAGCCCTTGAAGGAGAGAGTGATTCCTATTTCTTGTTCTTTTTACTCTATTCAACAAAAACCTTTCTTTTATTCTCTTTATAATTCTTGGTTCCTAACAAATTTGGTCCGACCTGCCGGATCTACTGCAAAGGGACAGTATGGAAAGTCGTTTGAGTGCATTGGAAAGGCGGGCCAGTGAACAAGAGAAGGTTCTTGCAGAGCTGCAAGCTGATATCAAAGAACTGTTACGAGAAATCAAGAAAAGTCAGAACTTGTCTAAAGTGGGAGAGAAATCTGTTAATGATGAAGAGAAGAAGGTTCAGCAATGAAGAATCACACCTTCACTGCCTTGAGGACAAGGTTGACTTTTGGGGGAGTGTATTGTTAGGATCCACAGAGAAGAGAAATTAGTTAGAATTAGAATAGTCATGAGTTAGTTACTTGAGGTGCTAGTTAGATATAAATAAGAAAGAAGAAAAGGGGGAGGGACAGAGCGATTTTTTGTAGATTGAGCATTAGCTCTTTGGGAAGGGGAAGCCCTTGAAGGAGAGAGTGCTCTCCTATTTCTTGTTCCTTTCATTCTATTCAATAAAAACCTTTCTTTTCTTCTTTTATAGTTCTTGGTTCCTAACAGCATCTCTCGTAAAATCCTAACTTCCTTTCAACAACAATTAGGAACTGCTTTCATAATTGGGTCTTCCAAGAAAAATTCTAGAAAAGAAAGCAAATCTTTTGGCCTCAAATCCATATTGATTCTGTTACTACCATAAATTGAACACAGATCAATGGAAAAGCTAGTAGAGGTTGTTTGTGGGGAATAAATATAATTCAACAAAATTGACGTCCCTAAAAAATACAAGACTCTACTTGCCCAATAAACAAAATCATCTGCAAATAACACTTACATCTTAAAATTCCACAAGTATGGAGAAAATAAAGATGATACTTTAACTTCAAAGCATCTTATATATCATGAAGATTGTAAGTACATGGATTGATAGTTCAAATATACATGCCTCAAACATTTCAGTCAAGGGATCCTTCTTTGAATCCTGTTGTTTCCTTCTCCTCTTTGAATTCCCCTCATAATTGTCAGAATCTGACTTGATGCTGTATCGAGTTTTCTCCAACACATCTTCTAAGAAGTACTCTGCCACAGGATAAGTAAATCCCTGGCACATATGTCCAAATAAAATAGAAAAGGAATATTTTATTTGCATTGAAAAAAATAATAATAACTTCATAATATGAAATATAAAATATAAAATAATGCATACCGGTATGTGTATAGTTGGGGCATTTGCAAAGTATTTAGAGAACAAATCAGCATTAATAGTGGCACTCATCAAAATGAGACGCAAATCTGGACGTCGTGGAAGAAGGTCACGTAAAATTATAATTAGAAAGTCTTCATTCATGCCTCTTTCATGAATTTCATCCACCAGCAAATGACTAACACCTTTCAATTCTGGGTCTTGTACCTATTAAACAACAAATACAGGAAAGACAAGTCAAGGCCACTAGTTGCTAGGAAGAATATAACATCACATGATATGGCTGTAAATTTCTCAACAGTATATTTACCTCTTTCCAATTAAAGATAGAAATTGAGTTACAGACCAGTCTAGATCACCTAACTATTATAGCCTTTATTCATAGAATGAATTTTATTTTATGTTCTATACAAGCACCACTCCACAATTTGCAATCAAAAACTGTCCCAAAAACATTAACTACGAGGTGAAGGATCATGATTAGTTTTACAAACTTATATTTAACTTCTTACATGAGCTTTTAAGACTAAGATCACAAAACAAACCTTATGTTGAAATTCATTTTTCTTTAATTTGAAATAATGGTAATAGCAGGAAACAAATTTCTGACCATTATACAAAATCATCACCAACTCTCGCAAAAGTCAAAAGCTTACACTATTAGAAGGTGGCTTATAAAAATGGGTTTATATTTACTATAAGTGACATCAAACCTCCCCCACCCCACCCTTGCCAAAGAAAAAAATTGGAAAAATAGCATAGGGAACATCAAAACCTCAGGCAAGTACCAATTAGAGGCAATAGAAGAAAGACCTACACATAAACGAGTTTGGACAGGAACTGGAATCTTAAAACAGGATACTTTCAGTTTTAGAGGAATCAAATATTACCAACTGCCGAAGTAAAACACCAGTGGTGCAGAAAAGCAGGCGTGTATCTGCAGAACGTTTTGATTCAAGACGGATTTGATATCCAATTGTTTCTCCAATACTCTCACCTCTCTCAGAAGATATTCGAGTTGCAACAGAAATAGCAGATACTCGACGAGGCTGAGTGCAAATTATGTTGCAATCAGCTCCACGCAAACACGATATTTCTTCTTCCAGAATGAATTGTGGCAACTGTGTTGTTTTACCACAACCTGTCTCTCCTGAAACTACTAATACCTGTGCAAACACAAGCCAAATTATATGCTGTTGCAGAACCAAAGCAATAATAACTTCAACTGATGATAATTCAGGATCAGTATTAGTAATAAACAAAGTAGGAAGAGCAGTCTAAACAGACCATGTATCATTCATATTCACAATTCACTCCACCCACAGATCTAGTATTGAAGTTTGTCCTTCATAATTTCCATTAAGATCTATAGATATTATTTCTTACTATATGAATCAAGTCAATAAACTATGGTAAATAAGCTAGTTTTGTCACGGTAGATAAGAAATATCTGCCAACCTGATTTTCTTGAACTGCTTTTAGAAACTCAGACTTCATTTTAAATGCAGGAAGCTTCTCCCTAAATGATATCATTTCCTTCAAGCTATCACTTGCCTGTACATAAATAATATCCAATCCTCACGTAAGTTTAAAATAGAATATAAAGCAGTCGGGTAATTGGCACAGTTGGTGCAAAATTGTGAACCAATGGTATCGGATTATGATCAAATTACTCCCAAATGCTTATCTACCTGTACAAGTTCTTGCCTTTCCTTGAGTGCAACACTAAGTTTCTCCTTAAAAGAATCAGTCTGTTCTGAAGAAACAGTTTTTATAGTGATTACAGATTGTTTATGTCCAAGGTCAGCTGACACAGAAGGCAAACTAGATGGTGCTGCCCCCTTTGAATGTGAACTATTCAAAATATTTCCTACTTTCTTCTCAATGTCAGTTGACATTCTAATCTGCCAAAAGCTTAACATAGTTAGCACAATTCAACATGCAGAAAGAAGTAGAAATAGGATAGGTATACGCCACCTCCTTCTGTGTTGACCCATGATGCTCGTCAAGATCAGCACGATAATCAGGCAATGGAACTTTGCTAACGACGAGAATCTTCCCCTTACTATAAGCATGGCTTTCTTTGCCCAAAGTACAAGTCAAGCCATTAAGATGTTAGTTAAAATAGAAAATTCAGATTAAGCTCAACATGTTCACAAGTACCATTAAATCTATGTTTAGTATATGTAGCATATTCTATGCCAGAAATTATTATTTCCACAAATTTAATTACAATTAAGAATTTAAAAATTTATGTTACATGTTATATTATAGTTGCCTAGCCCTCACTTTTAGATACCAATATAATATTGATAGTGTAAGTACCATAGTAATTAATAATGGATAGCAGCAACCGACCCCAGAATATGCTGTAGCAGGGTAGTAGTAGCAGGATGGCCACTATTATGATCTTTTACATATACATAGTTTGCACTACATAACAATATATATATTAATAGTTTTTATATTATTTGTATACATTAAGTTGTTGTAAATATTTCGCATTATTACATTATTCAAATTTTATTATTATTTAGCCTATTGTATTATATATTGTGTTTTATTTAGTTTATTATATTTTTATTTCTGTTTATTAACTTATCTATCATGCTTTATTTAGCTTATTATTGTTATTATTCAGTTACTACATGGTATTATACTAATTCTATTTAATTACTACAATTATTATTTATATACTAACTGAGCTGACAAGCGTATGAATGAAGTCAAAGCAGTGAGGAAGAAAGGGACAGAGCTCAACTTCACTCGGTTACTGTTTATATACTACCATTATTAGATGTTATATATTTTGTCTCTATTATATAATATTTTTTTATATATAATTATGGATTAATATTTTAAAAGTTCTTAAATATTAGAGTATCATATAGTCTAATAATAACATAATATATGATTGATAAAAAGGCAAACAATAAAATCATTTCCAATTGTAGTCAGCTTAGCATAGAGAGTTAAGTTCATGCCTAAGACCCACTGACCCCAAAATCCTAAACCTAATAAGTTTCTCCCATCCCATCAGCCATCACCTTCCTCTCCCTTCTTTCAGAAAAATAGATCACCCAAGAAAAGAAGCTGCAGGTACTCTCGACAGGGTACAAAATGCAAGGAGATTGAAAAGCAGAAAGGCTAAGAACTAATAGATGTTTCTACAGGTTGTCACCCCGTACAATGATACTGGTTTCAGGGTATTTTTTGCATTCAATTCAACGGCCAAAACCCACTTTTGGTTACAATTTTCTGCAATATCAGCTGCGAACAGTGGCTGACAGATGCTACAGCAAGCCACTCTGCAAAGACATCCTCAAGAGCAGGGTTGGCCGCTCTGCTATCCCATCTTAGTGCATGATTGACAACTATGATAAGTACAATATGCACCATAAGGCAGCCCAAAAACTGGCCGGACCAAGTACAGCACTAAGACAAATCCAAACCAAACAATGTTTGCAGTATCATTTGGTTCAATGCTCATAACAACTAAAAAAAATGCCCATACCACAGTTATGGAGGGAAAATTAAGCCACTAGTTTATACTTCAATTTTAAATTTAAATATACTACATTTACAAAGAGATAGTGGCACAAAGTCCTGCTGTGAACTGCTTGATCCCAGCGTCAAATCCCAGACAGGCCACCATTACATGCAGTTTGGCCAACCAAGAGTATCCACAATTTTCCACACAAGGTCATTTCACTTGTGTCTAACAAAATAATCCCATAAACAGGACCTTTGTTTAAAATGTGTTGCTTCCTTGTTAGTTACAGCTGAAAATCTATACAATAAACCTACAAGTTGTTAAACTGAAAATCTAGTCCACATTGTATCTGCTCAGTGACCTACTTTTATGGTACACAGCTTTATTCAGTTCATCAAAAATCAGAGTTTGGCTTGACAAATTTCCAGAATGTGCCATATGGTTTTGGTAGCCTAATCCTCAAACAGACCCCAAACTTGAACATTCCTAAGTCATACAACAACATTAACTACAATCAAACACCAAAGTGGAATCAAATATTAGCCAGAGAAAAGGGAAACTATTACAAGAAATAAGTTAAATACTTCAACTCATGTGATATTAGAATAAAAATAAAACATTTTAGGACAGACAAATTTGGTTCATAATGAAGAGTCCATTTCACAAAGAAAACGAGGAATATCAACTAACTACAAACCTTCCCCCACACGCATAGAAATAACGACCAGTACCAGGCACAATTTGTTTTGCATATGCCTGCATGTCATCCACCCCAATCAACCATTGATTTTCTCATGAGGAATGATACATGAACACCTACACAGAAGTGTATGCACCTAGTTGACATTCTTCATTTCTCTGTATCTCTCTTCTAGTCAGTATTACCCATTATCTCTTTTCTCTCTTCTATCCCTATCTCTCTCTAGGTGTATAACAAGATCTAGGTGTCCTTGTTTTGTCCATGCTCATTTTCCTTTTCCTATCAACAACTTCCTCTCCTCAGTCATAGTAAAACATCATAAATACAAAAATTGAAATCATAGTTCCGATTAACTATCACGTCAAATGATGAAGCAATTAAGAATATAGTAAACATACAAGTAAAGTTCATGCTGATAGGCTATATCAGCTAGGATTTTCTGATCTGCAATACTAAAGTTACGCTTAATCACCATCTCCTGCTCCCCTCCTCGTTTCATCTTCTCTATCTTATCCAACCACTCGTTCTCAACTAGCACCTCCTTCTGCAAACACACAAAAATTGATCAAAATATTAACCAAAAGCACTACAGAACTGCAGTGCCCATTATCAAACACAACAGAAAAAAAAAACTTAAATAGTAATTTGTTTTAAAGGATTTCCCAGATTATCAAGGTGAAACTTGTTTTAATCAGACAACACATATAGCACCTAAAGAACTGTATTTAAATATTATTTTTCCACAAAAGATACCACCACAAATAATAATAATAATAAACTTCAAGCATTGACAAAACAGGTTTAGGGTTTAGGAAAAAGAATGTCGTAGATTACAGAGGTGAAACTTCACTTATAATCCACCAGCAGCACAGATAGCTAATGAACTATATCTAACTATTTATTTCCCACAAATACTACAACAACAATTACTACTACTGCTACCACTACTACTGATCATAATAATAATATAATATGATAACCATAACAATAAACTTAGAACATTGACAAAATTTTAAATTACTTATTAGCTTAAACATTGATTTGAATTCACCTCGGCTTGTTGTTGTCTGAGGCGCTCGGCGCGCCAAACAGGGTCCCACCACCTTTGCTCGCCGCGCCCACCGCGTCCACCACCACCACCTCCACGGCGGCCGCCTCCTCGACCGGCGGAGGAGGAGGCTCCTCTGCGGCCGCCGCCTTGGTAATTGGGGCGGTAGGCCATAACGGAGGAGGAGATCGGAAGGTTGGTAGGGAAAGGTTTGGGTGCGGGCAGGTGCAGGAAAGCGAGGCGACGATGGGATGTGTTGAAAGTAGGGCGGAAAAGGTTGCGAGGCATTTATATGAGAGACACTGGAGAGTGGAACATTCTCCTTTAAACCTTTGTTTTTTGGGACACTTTCGAAATGCTACTTCATACGTGTTGTGCTTACGCTTTTAGGCCATGCCCTTCAAATCAAATATCTTCCATGAATGTGAACATAAGTTACTCCTTTTCTTATCCTAATTAAGATTTACCTGTATCCAAACACATTTATCTTTATTCTTCTTTGTATTTCCGACTAGAGATTAAGAGGTTTCAGTGTGATTAAGACATTTCAGTGTGAATGTAAACATCATCATATAAATCGGCTTTTAAGATATTAAGTTAGACTAAAAATTTATTTCTTAATAATCATTATTAAATTACACCCATACAAAGTGTGTAATAGAAGTTAAAGGATTTTTGCACATTGGTTATATAACAATGTTATCTAAATCATAAATCTTAAATGCATTGATTATATTCAAACATTTTTATCACTATTAGAGATCTCACATCGATTAGAGATTAAAACATTTCATAATATATGAATATATGCAAATCTCATTTTATAAGTCGGTTTGATGAAGTTGAGTTAAGTTAAAAGTCAACTTCTTAATAATCAATACTAAATTACACTCATATAAAGTGTATAATGAATGTTATCCAAACATTCATTAGAAAACTCATTGGAAAATGTTAGAAAACAAACATGGTAAAAGATTGTATTTATATCCAAACATGTTTTTTTATCATAATATCAAAACAAGACACTTATAATGAGAATAAGAGTTATTTATTATTCTAATATTTTTCTTCATCTTCCTCAATTCTTACACAAACTCCAATTATACACTCAATTAAAATGAAAAGGTCCAACTTCTTTACTTTGGGTTGAAATATTTCATTAAATTCATCATTTCAAAAGTCGTGGTTTGGGAAGATTTAAGATTTTATGAGCTACTTTGATAGTTTCTTGAGGTCATATTCACTCCAACATTGCTTTATTAGACCTTTAAACATAAAGTTAAAAAACAATGAAAAATAAATTACAAATGCTAAGAGTAAAAGAATTTAAGGATTATCTTACCATTAATATTTTCTTTGATGAAGTGAAACTTTCTTCAATTTTAATAAACAAACTTTTTTTCACCATTTTTACGTCTTTATCAAACTCTTTTTTTTTTATCTTAATTTCACTTGGTTTGTACTCACCACTTTTTGAGTATAAAAGTTTCAATGTGCATGTATGTCTCTTGTTTGCTAAGAATATGTACTAGTAACACCATCATGTATAATTCGTGTTAGACAATAAATTGTTAAAAACTTTGTTTTAATGAACAACATATAGATAAACATGTCTCGAGTCACGGAATGAAATATCATGTATAAAAGAATAGTAGACAATGTAACATTTACATGTTGAATAGATAATAAAACATATATGTTAAGTGAGTGATTCAACATTTGCAACATCTAAAACATATTTAAGTATTTTAAATCATAATAACTTTTTAAAGTTTTAGAATGTTATATTTTAAACATTTGTAAAAAAAATAGTTCATTTGCGCAACAAACATGGACAAGAAGTTTAAGAAATAACCATAAAAATATATGTCTTTAACATCAAAATTTAAGTGCAAAAGCTTTTACAAATACAATTTCATTCCTCTTCTTATATTGCCTTTACATTAACAATTTGATTATTAAATAGTCATGGTTTTCCAATAACAGGTGACTATTTTTCATGAAAAAAATATCATAGAGAAATTCATTAACATACTTATCAATTATAAAAGAAATTAAGGCTTGTATATTTATAAACTATCCACTTACTTTACTAGTGATGAAAAGTTGGCAAATTGTGTTTTTTAACAATTATCTTGTGTGTAATGGTAGTGCAACTCTCTCCAACAATGATTAATGTTCACAACTTGATGATTATTTATTATATCTATATATTATGGAAAACATTTTATCCTTAGGAGTCATGAAAATCCTTATGGACTTATTCAAATATTCATCTAACCATTGACTATTTGCTCTTCACATGTGCAGTCACATACTCATTTTCACTAGAAATTTGTGAAAAATAAGGAGAGATAAAAAAAGTATTAGAAATAACTTATCGACTTTCTATCAAAATAACATATGTTTTGATTGGATAAGTAAAAACATAGACCTATGTCCTAAGCATTTTAAACATGTGATGAAGCTTGACATTTTTAGATGGAGAAAAAAATTAAAGAATATGAGACTTCCTTTAACCATAATATGATCTTGATATACAAGTCTAATTATCATATTTGAGTTTGCTCTAATATATGTATGAAAATTGAAGAATACTATTATCTTGATATATCTTTTATGCACAAATATTTTTATTTGCATCTTAACCTTTAACCTTTGATATTTGGTGAATTAGATTTTCTTAGAAATATACTTTTGTAACTTTACTATGCATTATATTTTCCTATTCAATATGAATCTAACTATAATCATCTCTCTACTTTATTCAATTTCTACTTTAATTCCACTAGTGTAACCTCATTTTATTTAAAATACTATTCACAATTCTTATACGAATCTTTGAAATTTATAGTTAAAGTATTATTTATTGTAAAAATATGAAATGAATCCTGTGAAAACTTTTAAATCACGTCATGTAGGGATGAATAATCTTAAACTTAATACGAAATTTGCTTAAAAAAACGTATTTTTATTTTGTAAGATCAAATTAATTAAAAATAATATAAAAAAGCCTTATTGAATTGTAACGAGAAGCAAATGGGTGGATTTGGTCATGTTGAGCAAGGTGTCTAGGTTGGTGGGAAATAAATAACAAGAAAGAAACTTTTGTCTATGTTCTTTATGACAAACAAAAAATACCTTTCACCTTTGATGTTGAATATGCACAATAAAAGACAAGAAAAATACACATTATAACACTATTTAATAATTTTTTTTTGTATGAACTTTCCTAGTTGGAGGGTTGATGAAGTAGTGTTGGTTTATGAAAAAGAGAATAGGAAAAAAGGGAAATTTATAAAAAATACTTTTAAAATATTGTCTTTATTAATTTATACAAACAAGTAAGATATTTCAATTACTTTATACAAACAAGCAAGATAAATTACTTTATCCAAACAAAATATTTAAAAAATAAAAAAATTAAATATTATTATTTAATTTGTTTAGGGTGATTGAAATTCCTTAACCAAATACAACATCACTATTTAATCTTCACAACCTAGTATTTTTTTTTAACAATTGTTATTTTTATTTTTAATTTTGCTTTTCTGGGTAAATAATGTGCATTAATTTACATTTTCTACACTAAAGTATTTTGTAAATATGTCAAATTCATTATTTTTTCATTCTATTGGAATAGGACTACCGATTATCCTGGTTTAAAATTTTGGTAAAATTGATTTTCAGAAAATTAAGTTATATTTGAGTGTGATATTTAAAAGTGGCAGATGAAGAGTCGATTAATAAACTAGAACAACCAGTATAATTTAAATAATATACAAATTATAAATTCTATACCAGTTAAATTTACTTAAAGGGAAAAAATATTTTTGCAATAATCAATTTTATTGTCCACGTAATTAATTTTCTCCGACGAAAAAAATCTAAATATGTTATGATGCTCTTAAATTGAGTAGGTAAGATATTTTTCTCAGATGTTTAAATAATAAACTAATCATAGATAATTAATGCAAAATAAAACCTTTCTGTTTACGCTGACGAATAGGGTTGAAAACTGAAATGAATTACAAATTATCTTACCGTAAAAGTGCTCTTTCCTCACATAATCCATTCCAAACGCGCTTTCTCTTTAAGCTTAAGCAAAAGAGAAAATGACTTTTAGTACGAAATTAAGACACTATTTTATTATTTTCTAATTTTACCATACATGTTTGAAAATTACTCCTTATATACCACAAACACTGAAACAAAAAGTGATTTTAAGATGAATAAGAAAAGTGAAAAGAATAACGTGACGCGCTTCCATGGTTCACCCGTTCAACTCTTTCCCTCTCAGCCACGTCGTCTTAAACCCCACGTTGACTTCTCTTATCTTACGCTTACGCGGTAGTTGTTGAATCAAGTTGGAAAATCCAGAATCATAATAAGCGCTTTCCGCAAACACCTAATTCTCATACTTCGCAATTTCACAAACACCTTCAACTCATTGTTCAGTCTCAGAAACACAGAGTACCAATCATGAACGACTTGATCTCCGGTTCATTCTCTCGCTTCCGCAGCGAACGGGCTTCGCCGGATCGCCACCATGTCATCGAGATGACCGGCGTCGGTGGTGACGGAGCCGGCGGCGTAAAAGTGAACCTCGACAAGTTCTTCGAGGACGTGGAGAGCGTGAAGGAGGAGCTGAAGGAGTTGGAGGGGCTGGCGCAGAGTCTGAGGCGCAGCCACGAGCAGAGCAAGACGCTGCACAACGCCAACGCCGTCAAGGACCTCCGTTCGCGTATGGACGGCGACGTTTCGGTGGCTCTCAAGAAGGCCAAGCTCATCAAGCTCAAGCTCGAGGCTCTCGACCGCTCCAACGCCGCCAACCGGAACCTGCCAGGCTGCGGACCCGGTTCCTCCTCGGACCGGACCCGGACCTCCGTGGTCAACGGGCTGAAGAAGAAGCTCAAGGACTCCATGGAGAGCTTCAACGAGATTCGACAGCTCGTGTCGTCGGAGTACCGGGAGACAGTGCAGCGCCGCTACTTCACCGTCACCGGCGAGAATCCCGATGATAACACGCTCGATCTTTTGATCTCCACTGGTAAGGTTTTGTTTCGGATTTATTTGTTTGTTATCGTTACTCCTTATTCCATCCAGTAGGTTCAAACCCTAAGGGATCAACTCTAGTGTCACATGAAACAGCGTAATGATGATATGTTTATCTTAATTTGATCTAATTTTGGCGAATTTTGTTGGTGATCATTGTAGAGACATTAAGAAATTATAATATATAAGGTGAGTTCAAAACTCACTTTAACTTCATTTTCTTAGTCACTTTAAATGTTAATAGACTCTATTCCAGCAAAGTTTAGAAACTTTGACATTAGATAGCATCCATTTTTGTGAGATTGAGCTAATTTTAAGTCTATTTTTTAAGATTTTTTTATTTATTTAATGTTATTTGAAGTCGTGGGGGTGTTGCCTGCCTTCTCTTCTTCCATGTGACAGCCAGCTCATTTCTTTTCATACAATGTTAAATGGTCCATTCACCACAAATCGCGTGGTCCATGATTCTAACTTAATTAATAGTCTTCAGTTTGAATACTAGATATGTATCTAATACTTAGGATGAGAGATTTTTTTTATGTTTGGACTAATCTTGTTTGAGTTGAATAAGATTGTCTTATGTGGATAATAAACTAGGTGTGATTTGTTGATCATTGTTTGAAGGGAAATTATACTTGGACGTTATTTTACACAACAAAGAGAGATAAAAGGAGGCAGAGATGAAAACTGGAGTTTGAGTTTGAGATATGATTACTGGAGTTTGATTTTGAGTGTTGTGAATAATGTAATCGTTCTCTGAATCTCTAAGATGTTACATCAAGTTGAAATGCGGTAACCAAGGATTTCGGTGTCTCAAGGAAGTTCTTAGTTTAGACTCTTCAGTAGTTTCTCATTTTCTCCATCATTGCTTCAAGAGAGGAGAAAATAAAACTTGATGAAATTAGTGGATAATTTATTGGAAATCTAAGTGGTCTTCGAAATTCATGTCTGTGAAGCATTATTTTGTCCTCGTGATTTTAAGTTTGGGTTCAATTTTGTCTAAATCTGATTTGATGCAAGTTTTGGAGGTCCTATAGTAATATGTTTCTCACTTTTATGCAGGTGAGAGTGAGACTTTCCTTCAGAAGGCCATTCAAGAGCAAGGCAGGGGTAGGATTCTGGACACCATCAATGAGATTCAAGAGAGGCATGATGCTGTCAAAGAGTTGGAGAAGAGTCTCAAGGAGTTGCACCAAGTGTTCCTTGACATGACAGTATTGGTGCAACATCAAGGTGAGCAATTGGATGATATTGAGAGCCATGTGGCAAGAGCTCAATCGTTTGTGCACACTGGAACTGAGCAGTTGCAGACTGCACGAAAGCACCAGAAAAACACCAGGAAATGGACCTGTTATTGTATCATACTTCTTCTGGTGATCATATTGGTTGTGGTGCTCTCCATTGTGAGGCCATGGGAAGGTAGCAGTAATAGCGGCAATGGTGGTAACCAGTCTACACCAGCTCAAACACCACCTTCGCCTCCACCTCCTGCTCAGCCTTAGGGATTAGGATCTATAATTCATGAAACATACTGGTTTCATTTACTTTGATTTGAAGATTGGGCTTTTATATTTTGGGATCTAGCAGGGGTGAGGGAAACATGGATTGGGTTGTGCTTACAAAGAAAATCTGTTGGGGTGGAACAACAGTTTTATTACAATCCAGGGAACAGTTGGATGGTTAATCTGGGAAGGAAATGGTTGGTTGTTCTGTAGAGGTAGATTTCTGGAGATCATTATTTTGAGCATCATATTCTTTTTCTGTAAGTATTGTATCAGTTTGAACATTTGTATTGCTAACTGATGGTTTATATATATATAGAGAGAGGGATCTTTCCCTAAAAATGATGTACAGTATCTTACTCTCCCCTCATACTGTCTTATATGTCATCGTTACACTTCTCTTCACGAGGGTCCATTGAATTTAGAGGCAGAGATGAGTATACTAATTATCTACTTTAAAAACTGTATCTGCTGCTGAAGTATAAGACAAAAGCTCAACTCAGTTTCTACTGAATCTGTTGATATTATAATCCAGTAATACACAAGTTTACATTGTCCACTGATCTAGTACATTTGTAACTATAAGATATTATTGAACTCAACAAAATATGAGTGGGGTATCAATGTACATCTCCATAATTTGTCTTCGGTGGTGCAAGTGAAAAGAGGCGAGTGGAGAGGGGCAATGGTGGTAAAAGGGATTTACGTGTAGGGTTTTATTTTTATAAATCACTTTAGACAAAGAAGCAGTAAATTTTTGTTTCTAATATCCTTTAGGTTAACTTTAAGAGGAAAGTGGGGAAACGAAAGAAACCTTGTGAATATGTCCCTGCAAGAGCAGGGACGAAATTTCTCTTACTTTGTTCTTTTGTCCCCAGTCTTCGTCCCCAGTCTTCGGCGTTATTACGATAATACTCCAGCATTATTACGATAACACTCTGACATTTAAGGTAGTTTTAAAGATTATAGACACTCAAGTTAGCTTTAAAGATTATAAGCCTGAGTCAGGATGCGAATTTTATTGTCTTTCATTTAAAATATCTGTCTCTTTTTTGTCACACTATTGGACCTCAGGATGCACAGACTTCCAGTTGATTGTGGTTTCATGTGATTATCGCGTAATGATTTGTTTAATGATGTTGCTAACTGATTTGCAGGACATGGCACAAAATGGCCGAGAGACCGACTAATTCTGTTTTGATGTTCGGCCTCCTGTACTTGAAGTGTAATTCTGTTTTGCATTTGATGAAAGATGGTTAGGTTAGTGTCACGAAACTTGTATGTGTTGGAATTCTTTATTCTTCATTGACTTGTAGACTTTTGGGTCTTTTGATTGGGGTCACAACCAAGTTGGGACTGATTCACCCGGCTACCTTAACTCACCAAAATCCAAACAAAAGGTGATCAAGGACTTCACTTTTGTAATTGTAAGATCTGAGCTTAAAATTTTAATACTCATTTTCAACTTTATTAAATTTTGTCAAATTTGGAGAAATCTATAGTAATTCACCGCACCATTTTTACATTTACAATTTAGCTATATATTTTTAGATAAATAATTTGTCAATCAATTAATTACCATTTAATTCAGGCAATATATAAAAATGATAAATAAAAATAAAATCAAATAACAGTTTTATTTGAATTCACCCCACCAGTTTTATTTCCCTTGTCACACCCTAACACTATACAAAGACATATACTGGCATAAAGAAATTACAGTAATATTACCATTAGTTTCTGCTAAACCAAAATCCCCTTTATCTGATAATTTCTCTCTCTTCTTCTAAGCCTTATTTGCCCTCAAATTTGAAGACTGGTTATTACTCTTGTACTTTTCCACTTCACACGAAATTTCCCACAAACCCATTTCTCAAGTCCCAACCTCCTTTGACCCGTCATCACTTTTCTCTGTCTGCTACCATTCCACACATTCTTCTTTTTCTCACATATTGTAAAGCCACCATTTGTGCAAGACTCATCAACTTTGCATATAATAAAACCGTGTTTTTCTCATTATTTCTCACGTAATAAAAAAATACAACCATGTTGCAATTTGAACTAGTCTTCCCCAGTTTTCCCAAAATATTATTATCATCATTAAAGAAAATTTCAAACCTTCGAAAGCCTCTTCAATTTATATAGCCATATACAAATTTTCTCAATACAATTTTTCTCTCATCTTACAATTCATTTCAGTTTTCTTTCTCCACACACCAAAACCTTAAAATGAACGACTTGTTCTCGGGCTCCTTCTCCCGCAACACCGACCAAGTCTCGCCGGACAACCATCACCATGTGGTGGAGATGGCGGCGGTGGAGGGCGGCGTGAACCTGGATAAGTTCTTTGAGGAAGTTGAGCAGGTAAAAGAAGAGCTGAAAGAGCTAGAGCATCTCCATGAGAACTTGCGTGGCTCCCACGAAAAAAGCAAGACCCTTCACAGTGCTAATGCTGTGAAAGAGCTTCGCTCACGCATGGATGCTGATGTAACACTGGCTTTGAAGAAAGCCAAGCTGATCAAGATCCGGCTCGAAGCGTTGGACCGGTCCAACCAGGCAAGCCGAAACTTGCCTGGTTCTGGACCCGGTTCGTCCTCGGACCGGACCAGAACATCTGTGGTGAACGGATTGAGGAAGAAGTTGAAGGACTCCATGGACAACTTCAATAGCCTTAGACAACAGATATCATCGGAGTACAGGGAAACCGTCCAGCGGAGATATTATACCGTTACCGGAGAGAACCCTGACGACAAAACGATTGACCTTCTCATTTCTACCGGTGCGTATCACTTTTCAAATTTTTGTTTCATATTAAGTTGTTTATAATGGAATATTAGTAAATTTAATTCTTTATATTAAGTTGTTTATGATAGAATATTAGTAAATTTAATTCTTTATAAATGGATGAAATCTTACTTTATGACTTAAAATTCGTTTGGAATCATTTAAAATTTATTTTAAACAAAAATTTGTTTGAATATCATCGGTTATTGGATGTTATTGAATTGCTATTAGATCAGCCAACATATATTTTCATATACGAAAGATAAGACATTTAATTACACATGTAGATAGATACAAGGTTATTTTAACCAACTCTTCTACTATAACTTCTTCTTTATAAGTTTAAGCTAAAATTAGTTAATTTGAAGTGAATTGGAAAAAGAGAGAGGAAATGAAACTATTGTAAGTGATGTAATGAAAAAAAAACAATATAGAAAGAAAAATAAGATAGAAGTGAATGAAACACGAGTGATGACTCCTAAATTAAAGAAATCAGGTCAAAACATCATTTGGACATTATTTTAAACCCATAATCATTATCGTTTTACTAAATTATTAGTTCAATTTCATGAATATAGATTTATTTGTTTTGAGATACTATAATACCCAAAAAAACATGAATTTAAGTGTTAACCATGTTGGAACAGGTGAGAGTGAAACATTTTTGCAGAAAGCGATTCAGCAGCAAGGTAGAGCGAGTGTGATGGAGACGATCCAAGAGATTCAAGAAAGGCACGACACAGTGAAAGAGATAGAGAGAAACCTGAATGAGCTGCACCAGGTCTTCCTTGACATGGCTGTGTTGGTGCAGTCCCAGGGAGAACAATTGGACGACATCGAGAGCCATGTGGCACGTGCCAATTCGTACGTGCGAGGTGGGGTCCAGCAGCTTCAAGTAGCAAGGAAGCACCAGAAAAACACCCGAAAATGGACCTTCTTCGCCATCATTCTGCTCCTCATTATCATCTTGATCATAGTTCTCCCCATAGTTCTAAGAAATTGATTACTATTATTATTATTATTATTATTCGTGGTGGCTGCCAACGTGGACCGGTTCAAACATCACTGTTATTATCTTATTAGTCAAGTCTTGTGTATTATTTTTGGTCAATTTCTCTAAATTTTCCACGTTGAATTGGTAGCTGTTTGAAGATGGGGAAGTTTTGGTTGGGTTTCTAGAAGGCACGAACAAAACTCGAAGAAACAGTTTCGTGGAAGTGGATATATTCTTTTGCAGATATTCATGCATGCATGATGTTATGTGAAAATTTAAGTAGCTGTATATGGGTGATGTTCATAGTGATTGTTTTGTTTGTTTATTATGCCTTGTACAAAAGAGGTGCTCCTTTATTCATAGCAAATTGCTTAGATTCATGGATTTGGTTAACTCTCCTTTATTTATTTATTTTTATACATCTTATGTTTATAATTTATTTATTTATTTTTTTGAAAAAAATGCATCTGGATTTTTTTTTTCAAAAGATCATCATTTACATATAAATTATTGTAATATTTTTTTTTTTTATAAAATACCCGTGCATGGAACAGGGTTAGTATATATATATATATATATATATATATTTATTTATTTATTTTTTATTTTTTTTTCTTATTGGCTTTGTTTGGTTGGGGACACGGAACAATGAGTTGGCGTACTTAAGGAATATTTGTCTTATGGTCTCTTCGGGACTTCATTAAGGATAGAGTCTTTGTCTCTTGGTTTGAGTTACACTTACATAAATTTTTTTGTCTCTTGGTTTGCCGCTAGGACTGTGCTGGTATGCAAGAGGCTTGGCAGCTTTACCTCCCGTCGAAGTTGAACTTTTAAAGATACCTTTCCTTCCTCACACAAAACTATACACGTACATATAATCATTCTTAAGATTATAACTAACGGAAATAACCGGTGCATGTATATAATATTTATAAATCCTAATGTCACTGCCTAGTTGGAGAACTTTATTGAAACAAAATTATATACTGCAGAAACAATTACAATAACACTAACATTATGTTATTAACATGTACACTGCCTACAATAGTAATAACTGTATACAATAATATAATTGCATACAGGTACAATAATTGTTTGGTTGCACTTGTAGAATAGAAACGAAGAGACTAATATTATAAGTTTCTGGAATCTATGATCCACTAATATAAGACCATAGAGCAAAATTTGTATTATATACTACTCTTCCTTCTATCCTTCATTGAATCTTCCCTTTACCCTATTCTTGACCGATACATGTAAAGTCAAAGGTGTCTTATACCGTTGCACTTGCAGAATAGAAATGGAGAGACTACTAATCGTTCAAATCATTGTCTACTAATATAAGACCATGTTATATATTATTCTTCCTTCTATCCTTCATCAAATCTTCCCTTTATATTTTCCTTGATCGATACATGCTTTCGTAATACATATTTTGTTTATGTTAATTTTTGCCTTCTGAAAATATTGTAACTCTGACTTAAATATGATCAACTTTACATTGCGACCCCAAAACGTTGATGTTTGTCAAAATCTAACCTAATCAATCTCCACTGATGAGTCACTCTTTGATCTCTCCGCTTTACAGCCAGAGTTAATAATTGCATACAATAACATTAATTGCGTACACTAACACTAACTAACCCTAACAATAACACAATAACACGTACAATAACTGCGTAGCTAGATTAACATCGACTTTCTGGATAAATGTGTGCAAATAATATATAAGTGTACTCGATTCCGTTAGAAAGTCTAATAATTTATTATGGACAATGTGCTCTTGTTATTGGTCTACAATCTATGTATAATTGGATCATATTCATAAACAAATAAAATAAGAAATTGTGGGACGCTCTATTGTATAGAATGCTGAACCACAAGTCCAAGGTGTCTTAAACCTGATTGATCTTGCGGGAAGTGAAAGACTCTCAAAGAGTGGATTAACGAGAAATCGGTTGAAGGAAATATTGATCCGCATTGCTATTAACTTGGGCAGCATACCAATAATTCTACTTTTATCATAATAAAAATTATTTTATTTACTATCAAGTTCTGGCTATAAACAATGGTTTCTTTATTCCACATGCACTGTGTTTCATTTGAATGACCTTTTTGGATAGATGTGTGCAACAATGAATGTTTTCTTCCTTAAGAATTTCACACTACTAGTTATTTCCTTTCAACTAATCTGTAGAACCTGCTAAGTTTTTGTATATGATATATAAGTGTACTCGATTCCGTTAGAAAGTCTAATAATTTATTTTTGATATGAACAAGCCCAGAAAGAACAGATTTATTTTTGATTGAACAGATTCAATTTCTGACAGATTAATAAATAAGCAAGAATCCGAGTGCAGGGATGAAGAGAAATGAACACACTCTTCAGGAAACCCTATGAAGAATTTACAATCACACTTTTACAAGAATTTGAAATATGAAACGAATACACATGCCTTAGACCAGTAGAACAGATTGCTCACACTGTAGCAAGCCTTAGAGCCAACCAAGAACAAGCACACTTTTGATTTGTAAAATCTTTCAAGAACACATGCTAATTCTCTGAAAATCTCTGTTGTAAAACTTGTTTTTATGATCAACATTTAAACGCAGAAACAAGTTCTCTTTTTATAGAAAACCAATTTTAAAAAAAAGTGTTATAAAAAGAACAGATTGAAAATAAAATGAACAGATTTATTTTCAAAAGCAGTTAGAGAATCTGTTATGTGAAGGAGACTTAGTCAAACACACTGGTGCAAGGATAAAAGCGTAAAAAGCCTTTTAAGGTAAACTTGACACCAAACTAAAAAGAATCCATTCATTTACAGATGAACAGATTTATTTTCAAAACGATAACAGAAACTTCTTAACAAGTAAAACACAGTCATTTTGAATGAATGAAGACTTAGTCAAAAAGCTTGATGCACAAACCATGATTTTGAAAAACACTTAATCAAAGCATCAGCTTAAGAAAAGAATCTATTCATTTAGAAAATAACAGATCCATTTTTTATGCAGTAAGGATATTTTTGCAAAAAACATGTGTAAAACAGTTTCAACAACTTGTGCTTGCTCTTCTCACATGATCAGGGGTTAAGAGGTAAGTTACCTAGCAAAAAGTCTACTCTAAACAACCTCTAAACTATACCTAAGACATTCTTAAAGCAAAAGCAAATACAAATGAAAATTTACAAAAATGGCTTCATCAAACACATGTTTTGAAGGGGCAGCAACCATCTTCAACAGTTTTAACCTCTCTTTCAGCCATATTGACCAGTTCACTCTGTCAGTATAACATTAGGTATGTCTGATTGAGAGTATGAGGTATATTAATATGTTGTTAAGTATGATAGCTAACTTTAGTTTGGAGTTAACTTGTGATGAAAATTACGTATTATAAATGGAGCTAACTTGTGAGGTGCTTTTTGAATTTGCACATACAAGACTTACATAGCAGCACGATAACCTAGATTTGAAAAGCATTCAATTAGACCTTTTCTTTTGGAATTAATAATTATCGATGATCGAAGGCGAATTCTGAATGCGATTTCTTCCACATAATTATCACAAGTATAACTATATTGTATAAGAAATAATTTTGTTCGAATTCAAGCAAAATATTATAAATGATACAATTTTGGTTATAGTTACATATTATTTGTCCTTTCAGTTTTATATAGGAGGTGTATAATAATAGTTTTTTTTCTGGTTTTTATAATAATTCAGGATGAAGCATAAAATAAAATTAGTAGCGTAGATCATATTTTGCTTTAATTGATATTTATTGTGTGTAACTCTACGTCCTAAACCAATTTTAGAGACAAAAAATAATTAGTTACTATAATAACTAAATTAAAAATTATTTTAAAAACTAAAAAAAAATTAGTTTCTAAATCAGTTTTTAAATTAGTAATTAAATAATTGGTAGTTAAAACTTTGATAGCTAATTAGATACCAATTTAAAAATTATTTAATAATAATATAAACTAATAATAGAAACTAATATCTTTTTAATTTTTAAAATGGTTCTAATTTAGTCACTATAACAACTAATTATTATTTTATTTAAAATTAATTTCTATTTCATGATTTTCTTGTGATGTATATTATAAATAAAATTACATTAAAATAGTAATTAAATAAAACATACTTTTTTTTATATTTTTATATTTATTGTCTATAAAAACTAATACATCTCATTTGTAAAACTAGACTTCCATGAACCACATATCTCATCCCTCTAATTAGCCAAATCATAACATTAAAACATGAAAAAAGAGGATAGAAAATAAAAAGGAGCAGGATTTTGGAGAACTTTTATAATGATATTGATTCTGAAATACAAGAGTATATAATTTTTTTGAATCTTGTAAATTTGGTTAGAGGTCCTCTTTATCTCTTTATTGGACCTCCTCCTCATTATAATAGAGTTCAAACACCTTTCAAGTATTTTATATTAATTTATTTATTGTTTGTTATAAAAAATAAGAAAACAGAGTAAGAATTGGAGAGGAACAACAAATAAATAATTAATGAAACTAAAAATAAGAGAGTGACTCAAGACATTTAAAAACTGCCTTCATAAATCTTTTGAAACAGATTAAAAGTCCTTTCAACCCTAAATTTGTAAAATAAATTTTGTTTTCAAAACTATATTTAGAAAAGGAAAACTAAAACTTCACCACCATCCCAGGCCTAAACTCTTTGCCTTAATTAAAAAATATAAGATTTAGCATTGACTCATTTAACCCATTTACTTTTGGTTCTCTTTTTCGTTTATGATTTTTCTTTGAATATTGTGTTTATTTATTTAGTATTTTCATACTAGAACATGAAATAAAATAGTAGTAAATATAATTTTGTACTAATAAAGAGGATTTAATATTAAAAAATAAAATCTTTAATAACGAGGAATAAAAAAAACTTTAAGAATGAAAATGATAAATTTTCTTTTTGAAGATACTTTATTATTACTTGTTTAAAACTATGATTCTTCAAACCTAAAGTTATAAATTAATGTTATATATATAACATTAACTTTAATAATAATAATAATAATTATTATAATTATAATATTATTTATGTATATAATACATACAATTTGCAAACAATATAATACTCTCAATTCCATAAAATGTGTTAGACTTTTAACTAATAGAGTTCAATCTTTAAACTTGAACTAATTCATCAAATGAGTGTATAATTCACAACAAAAAATGTAAGGTTGAACACATTCTTGGAGATGAGACAAAGAACTTTAAGCATGACTAAATAAGTTTAGGGTTTAGGAAAAAAAAAAGAAAAAAAAAGTTAGTCGTATATTCAACCTAAGAAACCAAAACATGCAAGAATACTTTGAGATCCAGTGGGAGAATCAAAACCCTAATTACATTAGTAAAACAATTGAGCATTTTTTTCGAAAATAAAACCCAGTCAAGAATTTGATAATCTTGGAGTTAGTTCATTTATTTTGTTAACTGTGGTTGCTACAGGTTGGGAGCAAGAACCTGGCTACATAATTTCCTACCTTACTATGAGTTTCCACTAACCTAAACCACTTCAAAACCACACTTAATGTTTCCTACCTTGCATTCAAAGCCACATAAGAGTTTGGTTATAAATCTTGCATGCTACAATAACAAACCTATTTCTTAGGCTTAAACTAACCACACTCCATATGAAAACTATTACCAACATGTCATATTTAAGAATACCCTTCTAGGCTTAGCCTCCCAAATCAATGTTTTTTTTTCCTACTAATATCAGAATTCAGAGTTCTAAGATGCCTATTACATAGCTCCACACAAAGTCAGAAATTTAGAACCAAACAAGACCCCTAACATGACTTAACAAGATCACACGAAACCCGAATTCAAGTTATTTAGCACAAACATCACGTAGACTGCAGGTCATTACCATGAGCATGTCATGGAAGGCCTTTGCAGAAGGTAAAAGAATGTGGTGAGCCAAGGATGATTTGCCTAAGCTTAGCCAAGGTTTGCCTAAATCAGATAGAACCAAGTTTCCTGAACGAAATTTGTTTCAACAAACACTAGAAAGTGAAAGAGAGTTTCTTGATCCGGTCTTTTTCAAGGAGCGTGTTTGGTGCAACATCACACCAAACCCACTAGTCTCCTTGCAAATCAAACATTAACCCCATCTAGTGGGCATGGTGATACCATTTCCACTACCTATCATGTCTGCTATAGAATGGACAGAAGATCCAAGAGGATGAACGGAAGAAGATCCAAGAGGATGAACAGAAGAAGATCCAAGAGGATGAACAGAAGAAGATCCAAGAGGATGAACAGAAAAGCCATCGAAACCTTCCCTTGAATACATGCTACTCACTTCTGAACTAGACATGTTTGGACTGTATTGATCTGTCTCCATTGGTGAATGCATTCCAACATCAGATTGCATCATTTCAGAACTCTGAGAGGCACTAGACAGAAATTGTAGGCCACCCATTTGATTCCCTTCAACATCATTTCCACCATTTTCATTGCTGGAGTTTCTTGTGTTCAAGAAGCGACCACCATTTCCTCTTGGTCTCCTCATTGCATGCAGATGGCGTGATTCATGCATGTAAGGCTGCAAGACAAACACAACTCATATTAATGAAAAGGGAAGGTTTCGATAGTAGTTTGATAGCTTTTAAAGTAGTTCAGTTAATATTTTGTTGATTGTATTTGGATGTTGTATAAGGATTGGTTTATTCTGAAGTGATCTATATGTATTTATATTTCATTACTGATAAAAAAACACGTAGTGAAACATTATGGAACGTTGTCTTTTGAGTATCATCTTATGACAATATGTTTGGGAGGCCCATGGAAGTGATCATACCTTGCGACGTTTAACCATTTTATTCTCAAGAACTGCCTTCGCGCGTGACTGCCTGCGTCTGATGATTCCATGGTACTGCTTAGCATTCACGTAGGTTGGTCCATCATCAGAAGCCATGTTAAGCGGAAGCATTATACGTCCCTAATTTATCAAACATGGATACATACATGAATTAATAAAGAGTGAAAGATTACAGCAGGTAAAACAGATGATAACTTCTTTCAGTAATGCAGCTCCTCGAATCCATAAGAGAAAGGAAAAACGATACAAAACAAATGATAACTACAAACAGAAGATGAATACAATCAATAAACATCAATAGCAGCACACAAAAAGATGTATAATTTAATTTCAGGGCTTGCACTTTGTATTTTTTTTCTTAATTATTAACCTGATATTATCACCTTGTTCATCGATAAATGCAATATCATTGTATTTCATGACTTGTCTTTTCATCAATTACAAAAGTGTTTCATAACATCTACAGGTTACACAAAACCTAACCTATGTTGCTCTCCTGTGGTTTTGTAATCGGAGAGTGACATGGTCGTTATTTTTTTCTAGTAACACTACAATAAATATTGATATTGATGTTAACATTTGAAACAAAACACATACAAAAAGTAAAAAAGATGTGAGTTTTGTGTATCTTTTAATCTTTGTGTGAATTTTTTAAGAGACTAATATATCAATATCTCTATAGTGTACAATATCCAACTTAATATCAAGTATCTGATTAAAGTTATTGGCTTTAATACAACGAAAATCACTACTACAACTAGATGGAAGCTGGATATCTGCAAGTGGTTAAGAAATTTACTCAAGCTTAAAAATTATTAGAATGAATCTTAATGTATTGTTTTCTCTTTCTTCTGTAAGAAGTAGCTTATTTATCTTTCCATTTGTTTAGAACCTATTGTATATCTAGGGTACACAGACATATAAACCCAGTAACACATTCCACAATTACTTGATTATTTTAAAGGCTAATTCATTTCTTTCTTTTTCATGCAGAGATAAAATAGTTGAGGTAAAGGCAAACCGGAATTTGAGGTCCATAAGCTGAAACGAGCCCACAAAACTGATCCATACAGGGATATGGCGCACAGATCTACGAAGGAAAACGTGCCAAACATTTTAAATTATGTCCAGCAGAAATAATTTTTTTTTTTATAAATAAATAAATAAAAACCATTTAAGAGATAATCCAATTCATATACATATCCTGCAGAAATAAAATACTAATTAAAATGAGAAAAGGGTAGTTTTATGAGAGGTTTTACCATAGGCTGATTAAACCCTAACTCCAAATGGTTGGGGGGCTCAGCAACAGATGACTGCGGTGCTAAGGTTGCCGGAGGATTTTGGCCATCGCCCAACATTTTACAATCATCTGAAGAAACAAATTTTCCAAGTGTTGAATGCAACAAAAAATTTCACTTACAGAAATTTATAAGGAAAAAAGAAACTTTAGATAAATAAAAAATGTTGCTGGAGCGGGAGCAAAATTGTAGGAAGGCCTTAAAATGCATAATCCCAATGTGAGCACGATAAATGAGAGTGATGTAACCTATGTTTTCTTCTGATAATATTTTTATGAGCTCTAGTGTTTAGGGAACTTTGGAAACAGTACAAAAAAGTGGGGGAAGGCACCATTGTCCCCGAATTTGGTTCAACAATAAAAAAATGGTCTTCACTCTGAAGAAAGAAGTCACAAGTGCATGCAACTTTCTTTGCTTTCTCAGTTTCTGCCACAATGAGTATAAAAGTTTGAGTTAATGCATCATTAACTATTAACAACCCTCATCTTTGTGTAGTTGTAAACCTCTAATATTATACCATTCTACAAGAAATTGATTTCAAGCTTCAACTTAGGCAATCTGTCAAACCACATCATCTGATTGGTTTAGGGTTTATTGCCGATCAAAAAAAACATCATCTGATTGGCCATGCAAGAGGTTCTCCAGATAAGTTTTTTTATGAACAATAATAAATAAATAAATATATATCAGTTTAGTTCAACCAACCCTTATACAGCTCACAAAAAAGTTCTCCATAGGGTAGTGCATATTTTTTTTGAAAATTACCTTCCCATTTATTGGCTTTCTCGAAAAGTATATTAATCAACCAATGAGGCTCATAAGGCAGAGCAGAAGCCCCCATAAGAGTAACTGTAGTCTGTGGAAAAAGGTTGCCCTCAAAATTTAAGCATCTTTTTTTAAGAGATTCTTTTTTAAGATAAATGATATATTTACAACCTTTAAGAAAGAAGATTGAATACTAAAACAAGGTTGTAAATGTATCATTTTTATTTTTAAACAATAACTACATCTGCAGCCCTTTTTCTTTCCAAAAATATTTATTTCTTTATTTATTCAAAATTGAATATGTAATAGGAGTGAGGAAGCCATGCAGAAAGCAAAAGGGGGACCAGAGATTTCTCCATTTTTTGTCCATGTCTCAAAGTTGATAGCCAAAGACTAATATGTGCTCGCGAGTCATGGCTTTCACTGGAAAAAACACATTAGTTCGTCGGAAATCAATCTCAGTAGCTGCAAGTCCAAAGCTTTTTAAGCTGGTTAGAGCCAGAAATGGAATATCAACACTTTAGATAACACAGAAATTGAATATCAAAGACTTGAGATAACATAGGCTTTGCTACATTGGAAATTTGGTACTAGTTTCAGTGCCAACAGGAATCCAACTCTGGATCTCTCTATTACACACCTACTAACACAAATATATACACATGCAAAACTGAAATCAGTGCATGCAAGAGCATATCTTAATTTTCAGAAAGAAAAGAAAAGAAAAAGAGAAAGTAGACCACCCAAATCTGTGGCTTCCTTTGATTTAGATTTCTTTAAAACAGGCATTGGTAAGAAACCAGTTGCATGTCTCTCTATCATTTATGAATTGTTGTGTATAGTTAGAACTATCACAACGATTCAGAAGCATTGCAATTTGGTATAAACAAGAGAAGCAAATCATGCAAGATGCAACTCTGGTAATCCAAAATCAGATTAAATACCAGGAAAGGAAAGGTAAGGATTGAGTTATGCTGAAATATCTTTATTTATATATTTTTTTTCTTGATAAAAAAAAAATACCAGAAAAGATGGAAAACTGGTTTGCATGTCCTCGTGCTGTTTGCTTACCACCAGCAAATTGGTCGACATAGTTAGAAAACTCCAAAGAAAAGGGCTTGCTTTGGCCACTATAATCCCCACAGACTGGTTGAGATCCTAAGCCATTCAACCATGGAGCTGAAGTTGCAGATGATAATTGTCCAACAGAATTGTGAACAATTCCTTCGTGTTCTTTCAGGTAAGCAGTTTGCATCGCCCTCCAAACAGTCGATTTAATTTATTGTTTCTTAGTGATAAAAAGTAAACTGAAAAGATTCAAAAACAAGTTAAAAAAAGAACAATTTTCCAACAAAGGGAAAAAAATCGCAAGTTGGCATGTCTATGTCTACCTATAGCTTTCAAGATTCTCTTAGCTCCACCAAGTTTTTAAAAACCACTGTTCTGCATCAGATTTCTCCACTCATCAACCTGAGCATCAAGCAAAAAAAGGAGCTGAAATATAAAATGGAGAAAAAGTAAACTTCAATTAGCATATAATAGCAATGAAATCATATAAAAGGGAAGATATAGAATAGGGCACTGAACAGATGAGTTGAGAAGACACATTAGTTGGAGAAGGAGGAGCAAAAAAAAGAAAGCGATAACACTGAGTTCTGAGAGTGAGTAGTAAAAGTAGAAGAAGAAGAAGAATAAGTAGCAGCATCGGTTTCTACGAAGTAGTAGATGAATTAACACCCCAACAGGTTGGAGTCATGTCGGTACTTAATGAAGCAAAACACACACATAGTACACTTACACACAAGAAGAAGAAGGAGCAAAGTGAGAGAAAGGGGCAAAAAGAATTCGTACATGTGTGGTAGAAGTAGAAATCAAATCACCATGCCTTTGGTATTGATGGGTTGAAAGGATGTGCTCCTTTTAGTACTATGTTTTTCTGCTTTTTATTATTTATTCATTTTTACAAAAAGGGTTTTCTCTAATATTTTAATATAAATATGAAACACCATTTCGCATTTCAATGCACTCCCCCAAGTTTAAAGTTTCACCATGATTATTTCTTTTCAAAAGGAGACATTTACAGGTCCCATTTTCATTACATCAGTTGCTGTTGTTTTAGGGTAAGAACATGTTTTTACAAGCTTTAACTCTCAAAATCTTGCACTAGTGGTTAACATTTTCAAAATGAGAATCTCATCTCATTGAATATAAATTACTACTAATGTTACAAGAAGAATGTAAAACAAGTGTTTTAAAAATTAAAAATATACAAAAGCAATAGTGCTAAGTGGCTTTTTGCATCTATGAAAACCTTTATATATTCATTTGATTTGAACTAATACAGCTTGATGGAATATTAGAAGAGTGATGAAGGTAAGATTAAGAAGTATTTAGGTATAAAATATTGTGATGAGTGGAAGTTGAAGTGGGTTGTTGGTATTCGAGGAGTGGTCCCATAGAATACATACGGTGCATTAGATGAGTCTGTTGTGTGGCCCATGATCTCGTGACGAGGTGAGCAGCATTAGGCTCATTTTTCTATTCAAAATTTTCGATATTCAAGAATCTCTTCGTTGCTTTCAAGGTGATCGTGATCGTCTTGTCATAATACTCTAATACATATTGTTGCTTTCATCACCTCTAACCGATCATGCCTCTCTCCCTGACAACTTCATTTGACGTACCCAATTCATCCTTCTATGCTGCTACTCATGTAATTACAAACCTTCACACTTTCAAAACCTTGGACTTTGTTTCTTTTTTCTGCATCTTTAACTCCACTGCTTCTTTTAACTGTGCATCATAACTTCACTTCATCAATCTTCCTTCTTCATTACAATTTGAATTTAATTTTAGTTTGTTGGTTTTCTGGTTTTGGAGATTTTTGCTTTACAATAGTTTGGTTGTTTAATAGTGTGGAAAATCACTATAAAAGTTATGCAGAAAGATGTGTATCACTAAAAGTTTCACAACTAACCTAATTAACTAAAATCTGATTGAGTGAGTGATGAGTATACTTTTGCAGAGGTGTACTTGATTATAAGTAACATCACTTAGTTAAAACAGTTTTAGTTTTGACCAGAAAATAGAGTCAACTGTACTAACAAGAAACAAATGGAAAGTACTTCAGGTCTCTGTACCTTTTCAGCTTCTCAATTAACTCACGCATGATGTTTCACAACTAACACTTAAACCCGACATAATTGCATTGCATACGGAGAATGTTAGCTAGGTTAATTACCAAAAGCCAAATATTGAAAAGTTAAGGTTATTTTTTAGGATATGAAAAACCTTGAAGCTAGTGCATCCTAGTTAACTAGTCATGTCACAGTCATCATCCTAGCAGTTGCTACAGTTGTTCATTTGGACATTTAAGAAAAAAACTTGAACCAAAATTCATTACAAAGTCCATTTTAGCTCTTTGCTGTATAGTAACTACACTGTATCAAAGTCTAAATGCCTTCAAGCTCAGATTGGGCTGTTTTTCAGCCGTCCATGGTGAACATTTAAATGTATTAAAAAAACTAAATCAATTGGTAAAAAAAATGTTTTCTGTGTAAGACTGGCTCTACAATGAAATGAATTCAGTTAGATTCTTCTTTTATATTCATCATTTTAATTACTTTAAGAAACAACATTTCATTACCAGTTTAAGATAAATTAAGTCAATCTCACTTCTAACAATAACTATTTTGTTGCATTAGATGACACTTTTCTTGTTTTGTTTTGTGTCTCTTCTTTTCTGATGCAAAAACTTTTTATCAATTTGTTATCACTAACTAAAAGAGGAAATGATATTTATTGTTTTATCAAATACTTAATTTACCATTAGTGAAAACAAATAAAAAAAAAAAGTGAAATTGATAGAGGGAAACAAAGGACCACAGGTTAATGTCAATGAGTTGGAATTGTCGGTTCTTTATTTATATTCCCAAGATGGCAATGTAGTCTTGCATGGATTAGTTCTCTTGTTAATGTGTTGTTAATCATTAATTATAATCCTTGAACAATTTATTATGAGATAAATAAATAAGTATTAATGTCCTTGTTCTTTGGTAAATGTGTTCTTGATATGTTATGCAGTGCCATTTGTTTGGTTTAGACTTCTCATGACTCAAATAGATAAGTATGAATATTTTGTTTGTTCACTATTTTACTTTTTCTTCTTTAAGATAAACTTGATACTCCCAGATAAAAAAATAATGTCAAATCATCATGCTATGTCCTCCCTCACATAACTACTATAAGATAAATCTTTAGCTTTTGGACACTATATGGATCACTAAAGTATAAAACACATTTTTATAATATTTTTTTAAGAAAGATTTTTGTAATATGATATTTGTCTTAGCCATAGAAAAGTGGAAGGGTACATTGTTTTATGCTCTTCAATGTGGAGGAAAGGTTACTTTTTTTTTTTTGTTTTTCTTCTAAGAGTTATAAAGGAGGAGAATCCTATGCGCCATTCAAGAGAATCATAGTCATTCAAATTTTACATTTATAGAAGGTTCATATCAACATTCCCCACCACATAATAAATGTGTGACATAATAAATGTCCAACCACACGAAAAAAAAAAGTCAAATTGCAATATCTTAATAAAGGATCACCAATTTAGAATTGAATTGGTTTTGGAAAACTCTTAATAAAGGAAAACAGTTTCAAAATGGTTTTAAAGATTCAACCTGATGAAAAATAAGTTGATTTCGGTTAATTAAAGAAATACTAAATAAGTGGAGAAATTAAAATAGAAACAATTTCATTCTACGAAATTGATGCAATTATGTGCAGTTGAGTGCAATTTTATAAGGAGCTGATTTTGACCAGTTCTTTTCACAACCTTAATTATAATACTGTAATATATTATATATTGATTATCTAAAAGTAATAAAATAATTTATTAGGCTGATATATGCTATTTAGTATAAATCTGCATTGTTTTTATTTTTTGATTATAAAATGTGTGTTTGTAGAGGGTAGTGTTTAGTTGTCTGGCTTTTACACAGAATAAGATTGATTCATATTGATGATCAGTTGTAGTTACCGAGGTGTGAACTAAGTCCTTTAAATAGGGTAATATGATGACTTTTTTTGGTGCAGACTTAGCAAACGTGTTGTCCACATCTCTCAACTTAATACCATTTCTGTATTTTATCCACCCAAGAATGATAAGTCCTTTTCTTACTTTTTAACTCATCTTATAATAAACAAAATTATCATTTCAGGTATATGGACTCATGCAGATTTAGTTCTATGTTGAGTATGCACCTCACTGTTAGGTATGAGCCAAGTCAGACACAGAGAAAGAGAAAAACAACAAAGGAAAATAATGTTTATTGAATCAGAAAACAGAAAATATTACAGGGAGAAAATACCTCATCTCGAGGAATAAGATTCCATCTATGCATGAGGCCATAGAACTTATGGATGTCCTATAATGTAACATACCTTCCTCAGATATAATCTGTTGATGTCTTAACTTATACTTACCACAAATTTTATCATTTATAATAATATTTTGTCATAATTCAATTAATTAAACATATTTTAATAGTCATAATTAAACATAGTCTAACTTAAGGATGTGGTGTTTAGGATTTGAAACATATGGAGAATGGAGAAATATCTTATTGTCTAAGTATAGATTGGTGAGAGGGCAAGATACAAGCATGCAGGTCAAGTTTAAATTTTGGTGGTGGAGGGACATAATTAAAATTTATGGGTAGGGAGGTGAGGATAACTGGTTTGAAAAAGGTATAGCTTAAAATATAGAAAAAAGATATAGGGTAAGATTTTGGAAAGATAACTTGATAGATACTGAAAACTTTAAGCAATATTTTTTCAGACTATTGTTTATGTCAAACCATAAAAAAAAAAAAAAAATACATGAAGGAGGTTGTGAGATGGTCTGAAGGAGGATGAATATGGAATTTAGAGTGGAGAAGAAATAGATTTAGTGGGAGAAAGCACAAGAAGAATTTTGACATCAACATACAAATTTACAAGAAAAAAAGTTAAATGGGAATATCATAATTTCTTTGAGTTCTTTTGGTATGTGAAAGCAGCTCCCAATGCTTTGACCTTAGCACAAGGGTATTATTAGACAAAGTTCAAATAAGTGCTAACTTTCTCAATAAGGGATAGTTTTAGTTAGTGTTATGTGTTCGCTTTGTTCACAAGTAGAAGAATTTGTAAGTAATTTATTTTTGGGTTGTGGCATTGCTGTGGAAATATGGAACTCTTGTCTAAGGTGGATAGGTATTCAGGAGTCAAAAAAAATGATGTTTTTAATTATTTTGAGCAGTTTTCATTATTTTTTTGAGTAAAAAACATAATCAATATTAAAAGGTAGTGTGGTTTACAATAGTATGACAAATATGAGAACATAGTAATTGTGTCGTTTGCAAACAAGAGTTTATTGATGTTGAGTAAATTTTGCAAATGATCCTACTAAAATCTTGGCAGTGGTTGAAATGCAAATTGACAACTTTTCTTTTCTATTATTGGTCCATGTACCTAATTTTATGCTAAAATTTGTTGCTTGTATGGATGTATGACTGTTATGTTTTATGGAAGACTTTAAGGTACTTTTCTTTAACATATAAATCATTTAGATGGTCAAGAAAGATTTTTTTGTTAGTAACAAGGTACAATACATGGCTAGAAAAGTGTGATCTAGTGGTCCGGATTAGAGTGCAAGACAGTAATGATTAATACATGCAGTCAGAATAAGAGTATCTATCAGTGGATGATACTGCTATCAAGTTTTCTACTGCAGAAGTGAAAGTTGTGTTTTTGGAATCTAAAAATTTTACCTTCGGCACAATTTACGGCTTGGAGGGTGCTATGTAATGTTATTCCCACTAAAGACAATCTTTTGAGACGTGGTTTACTTTTGATGAGTGATCGGTGCCCCCTGTGTGGTGTGGAAGAAGAGTTGGTAAGACATTTATTTTTTGAATGTAGGATCTCTTGGAGAATTTGGGGTATGTGTCTCAAGTGGTTGGGTATTCGTCGGTTCTACATCGTGATGTACAAATGCATTTTAGGATGTTTAAACATTTACACTTGAAACATGCTATTATCAGGTGCTGGGGGGCATTTGGGTAGGTATTGTAAGTGAAATTTGGAATTATAGGAATAGGGTTGTGTTTGAGAATGGGCGGGTATATCTAGTGGAGGTTTTTACTGTGGTACAAAGGAAAACTTGGTCTTGGGTCACAGTAAAAGAAAAATTGGTTGTTTTCTCCTACTCAGACTAGTGTTTAGAACCTCATTGCTGTATGAGGTATTTGAAAGACTGGGTTTTTGGTTTTTTAACTAACGTTTTTGCCCAGACCTGGAAATAGTGGTTTGTTTTATGCAGGTTTCATCGAGTCTACCCACCTGGCAAGGTTGGATTGAGGTTTGGAAGGTATAGTGGGTTTGTGCAGGTTTTTTTGGTCTTTTCTACTTGGCAGGGTCAAGTTGATGATTTTGTCCCTAGATTGCGGTAAAGGAAGTGTCTCTGATGTATTCTTTTCGGTCTGGTGGTGGAATTTTGTATGGTGTTTGAACTTTGGGAACTTGATATGTGGTGTTTTGGTTACTGACATGTCCAGTTTTGGGAGGGTGTTGTGTGTTATTTGCAGGATATATCTGGTTTATGTATTCTCCTCGTAGGATCGGTTTTGTTGATGTTGGCATTTGGTTATTGGCGTACTTCAGCCTGCTGCAAAGTTATTGTTTAGGTGTTGGATATTGTGTCTTATACTAAGGGTGGATCTCTTTGGTGGACTATTTTTTGTTTCCAACTCCTTCTTGTAGTATCGGTTTTGTCGAGTTTGGCTCTTGGTTATGACACTTCTGCTTGTTGGTAAAAATCGTTTAGGTGTTGGATGTACGTCCTATATTGAAGGTGTGATCTCTTTGGTGGGTTGTTGTAACAGTATTTGTTGGGTTTCTATGTCTTGTATTGATTTATTATTTTGGTTTGTAGTGTAATGTTTGTTGGGTCCTTAGTTGGTAGGGTGTTAGAAAACTTGTTTTTGGGTGTTTTGTATAAGGGTTGGGACACCACTGAAATGTCTCATTTAAATTTTATTTATTCTTTACTGATAAAAAAATTTGGTTTTTTTAGGAGTTTAAACATATTACTGATCTTAATATAATTGAATATTGTACATATCTTTTGTAGTTTGTAGTTTTTTTACTCTGGAATATATATGTATTGCATAAGGTTGTGGAACAATTAATATATCTGAAATAAGATTTCTTAACAACTAATATTTTATGTAATTATTAGCTGAGTAGGATTTTGGAAGAACTTTTCTGATAATGTAAGTTTTGAGGCACAAGATTACATAGTTCTATAAGTTTTTGTAAATTATATTAGAGGTCATATTTATTGAACTTTTTCTTTATAATAAGATTGAAATTCCTCTCAAATATTTTATGTTTATTTATTTATTTACTATTATTATGTAAGGTTATTGAAGTAATAAGTCTTATATGTAATACTCATTAGGACTCATAAGTTCCTTCAACTTTTGGTATGAGAGTTGTTTTAAACTTTTACAATGTATTCATACTTACAAATAAATCTAAGACCTGAAAGGTAAACAAAGAAACATTCTAGAAAATTTTGATGTTTTAAAAAAAAGTTTCATCAATCAGCTTCATTCTTTTACATTACATACTTTAGAGTAAATGACAAAAGTCTAAATAAAACACTAGTGGATTATAATTCTAAATCTTTTCATTAATCCACTGGGGTGATTTATATAAATTGTTGTTAAGATATGTCAATGAATTATCTTTAGAATCTTGTTATATAGTTTTTAAATTGTGAAGATTCTACATTAGAATCTAGTCCTTTTATAATATTCATGACCTCCTTAATTTATTGTGATGGTGACCAATAAAAAAACATGAGTGGGAAGGTACGTCACTGTGTTGATCCTCCATAATACTTGATATTATATGACAGTACGAATGATTATTTAATATTAAATTAATATGAAAAATTATTTTATATACTCAATAATTTATTAAGTTATAAAATAATATTTAATTTTATTAATATAATAATTAATTATTTTTTATCTATAAAAAGTAGTTTTTATTTAATAATAATTTATTTAACCTTCTCTATCTTATTATATTTTGCAAAGCTAGACATTTGTGGTCTATTTGTCTTAATAATTTTTTGCAAAAAAATAGAGAAGGTTAATAGAGGAAAAACAGAGATGGTGTTTTTGGTCATTTCATTTGGCTAGCTACTGTTTTGAAACTGTGGGCAATGAAGTGGTATCTAGAAATTCAGTAGTTTGTGTAAAAAAACATTTTATGCTACAGAGTTCAAGTCATAATTATTATAAGAAATTATTGATTTATCAATGGATTTATATTTTTTAATTATAGACTGATTTTATTGATGAATTTTTAATTATTATAAATTGTTAATTTTCTTAATTGTTTACAAAAGTGGTACCAAAATAGCTCTTAAAAGAAAATACAACTTGTCAACAATATTTCAAGACAAAAAGAAGTCAACCAGATGAAAAACATCATCAGCTGCTTAAACAATGTTGATGCACATAATAAAATATGACAAAGAATGTACTTAAATAAATGTATTCATGACCACTTACAAAGAAATAAAAAGTAAAATAGATTTATTTTTTACAATAAATTAAGATCAACTTATAAGTTTCAACTCTTTTATCTATATTTTTCATATTTATAAGTTAAATTTAATTTATATAAAAAAAATCATCCATTTTACTTTCTTATTTTTCCTTTATAAATATTTATGAAGTAATTTATCATCTAATTGAATCTAAAGATGAATTACTATTCATAAATTACGAGTTGTTACAAAACTGAGGTGAATATAGTATTTTACTATTTAAAAGTTTAATAATTGTCCACAGTAGTACACTTGGAAAATTTAACTCATGAAATCTAGGTTCAACTCCTGATTGCGAAATTTATACAATTTTTTTTTTCAAAATCCATGAAATCCTTTTATTAATATCTTAGGAATTAAAATGAATTTAAAGGTTTTATATTACTATCCATTTTGAGAAAACTCTCCGTTAATTAAAAGTATTATTAATGGTAGAAATGAAATTAGGTTTAGAAACCTAGAATGTAGTAAGACCTTTTATATAGGTACAATATAAACTTACTTAAAATTTAAAATAAATCAATATATGAAGCTATTATTTTTAGTTGTATAATTTATATAACTGAATGTATATAGTAAAATATTAAAAAGTGTTTTGGGGTGGTTTTAAATAGTCAATACGGCTAAATTATTAAAGTAATGAGTCTAAATTGATAGAAGGACCATTTTGATTTATTTTAAAAATATAAAAGACTAAATTAAACATTTTAAAAGAAAAAAAGTAAAAGTGAAAAAAAGTGAAAAGATAAAGACCTGTGACCTATAATATATACAGTACATATATTACATAACTATAAGAAAAGTATAATTATTAATAAGTTTACTTAAATTAATAATATAATAAGTTTATTGGTCTTTTAAAGGCATTATAACTAAACAGACTTTAAACTCATATATCAGAACAAAATTACCGTGCATTCCAAATCTTAAAACACCAACAACAGATAAATAGACTAGATTACACTTCATGTTTAAAAAAATGTCATATAATGCTTTAATTTCTAGAGGAATGAAGGGAGAAATAACGCAGTTTTCCTTTTCTATTAAAAACTTTAGAACACATAGAATTAGATTTATATATAACGTATAGTATAATTAATTTTAAAATACAAGTAATTTTAATAATTTTTATCACACAGTAAATAAAATATGATAAATTTGTAACAATTATATATTATTGTTTAAAAATACTTTAGAAATGCATAAAATAAAAATTAGAACAAAAATTGGGATACAGAAATATATCTTGTAAATTATGATAGTAAAGTTTTACAATTACATTACATACACATATTAAATTTTTAATTTAATATTTAATATTTAAATAATGGCATCCATGAACAAAAGAAAAAAATATATGATGATTTTAGACATGTATAAAAAGAGACTACTGTAAACAATAGTAAGAACAATAGATCGAGACAAAATAAGGAAAAGATCTGAGGTCAAAAAACAAAATATTTTTATAAGCTGCGTTTTAAATATGAGGATTTTGTTGTTGTAATGTTTTAAATGGTGAAATGATTTGAAATGACATGAATAGTATAGTGCATATAATCATCACTATGAATATTTGTAGGTAATGTTAATATCCAAAATTATTTAGTGAACGTATTAAAGGTCAAAACTTCATACATAGATTCTTTCAAATCTAAAGTTGCTAAAAATCCCAAGGAAACAATACCTAGATTATCAATCGTGAACTCTGCTTCTAATTTTCATTCTTCTTTGATGAACCACTGCATCTTTACCAGAACAATACTTAAGATTCAATTTATTTACCATCAGATCACTTTGAGCACTTTTTTGGCACCCAATACAATAATGGCTTTATTTCCTAATTAAATCCTCCCTTCTCCAATATTAGATGCAAAACATGCATTGCTCAATAATTCATGTGGAACTAGAAGGTTTTTTCATGCTTGTTTGGTCGAAGTTTGGACAGGCTACATTCTTCAATCACACTATATGGCCTCTCCAAGCCAACACAGTTCAGTCAACGACAAATTCATATGTTTTGTACTCCTTCCAGCATAATAAAAATAACTTTGGCATACAAATATACACGCCATCTTTCTGGGTTCTCACAAATATATTGATAAGAGAAGGGTTGGGATGTGGATAACGTAATAACAAGAGCAAATCACAACAGAATGGCACAAGAAAAAAAGAACAAAAAAAAAAGAACTACAGGGAATTAGAAAAACTGGTCATACTGGCTAGTGAGGGAATCTCTCAGATTTGAATAAAGGCCATACAGTGAATATTGGCGAAGGTTTTTCACTTCATACCAAGAATTGAAAACTGCAAGGTGCTTGTCTGTGCCAGAGAATGCCAATTGTATACCTATGCTGCAGTCCACAGTTCCTCCATGACTCTTGCAACTGGATGTTTGTAGTGCACAATCCTGATTGTTGAGACACACAGCTTTCGAATTACTAGAGCATTTAGCACACCCATCTCTTTTCCAGTATAAATTTTGCAGTCTGCCCTTCTTAAACTCAAGGACCTGCAGATACAGGTTCAGTTGGTTCTTAGTATGGATCATGATTATGAGCACAAATATCAAAAACACTACTTTCAAAAGAAAAACCTCTCCTTACAAGAGTAAAACTGGTAACAGTATATGTGCCGTTTGCAACAAAAGCGGGAGGAGACCTTGCTGCATATTTCCGGCCAGCAAATGCAACCATATAGCCATACGTGTCCTGCACAAGGAAAACAATTAACAGACCCAAAACAATAAAAAACAAATTAATCAACAGATTCAAAAAATAAAAGTTAACCAGACTGACGATGAAATCAATCCACACAGTTCAAGGGTTAGGAACTATTACAAGCTGGCCTTTCATTCGCTTAAGCCCAACCCCATATCAATCTGTATGAAGCCCAAACAACTCCAGGATATTCTGACTATAGTCAAAACTAGGGCATTACTTTATTGCACATACATGCTGGAGGTAGCGTATAATTGCCATAAGGGACCTTGGACCCTTTGCTATAAGGATTCTAGCCTAGAGCTAACACCTACAA
>Ga0123342_1000851_pt1 | contig 50243 bp, 30 predicted proteins | sample Turbeawhitnodule_FD_89960 | JGI IMG/M metagenome (GOLD analysis project Ga0123342, IMG submission 89960) | Root nodule microbial communities of legume samples collected from Mexico - Turtle bean Mexico white nodule | ecosystem: Host-associated > Plants > Roots > Nodule | place: Mexico: Nepantla...
ATATATATATATAAAAATATATTATTTAATAAATATATTTAAAAAATATATATATATATTTTTTTTTGTGTTAGAGAGATATATATATATATATATATATATATATATATATATATATATATATATATATATATATATATATAAGTTTAGACTATAATTTTTAAAGTTATTAGGTGATGATTTAAAATTTAATATATACAAGAAATCAAGTTGTCATCTTTGTTTTTTCATATAGGCAACGATTGTTGTTTGAATCATCGTCTAATTATGCTTCATAAGTAATAATTATTTGACCAATCGTCAATCAATGTGTGTCATTTAAAATACATAAAGATAGTATGGGTGGCGGTTGTTGTATGAATATTTGCTTATTCTATTGCACTGTAAAAAAAAGGCTCACATAATTATCGCCTATAGTGTCTCATAGACTACGATTCAAAATCGTTGTCTATGTGATTTTTTTTAAGTTCAATTTATTTATTATGTTTCATCCTCTTAGTTAACTTGTATTGTTTAAAACCTTAGTCATATTCAATAATAATACAAAAAGTTTATAAAATAATATATAATGAATCAAATGAAATTATTAATTAATGTGTAATGTAAAAATTTCTATACACTAAATCATATAAAACCAAAATTAAAACTAAACAACATATGATTTAACTATTGTGATCATCATTTGTTCTAGAGCTTTATAAAATCTAATGAAAATTGTGGCTCAAGTGTTTCTCACATAGTCTATTGATTTCAAATCCAATGGTTGAACATCCACAAAATATTGCACCACAAAATAATTTCAAAATTAGTTCATAAACTACACATAATTTTATATAAATAATTAGTTAAACATGATTACTTGGTCTCAACCTTTGTCAATTATGACTTTACAATAGTTGTCATCCATTGCATTATATAGTAGCTACACTAGGGATGACAATTCGGACTAGCCCGTCCCGTGTAGAATATGTGGGTTAATTTTACTTGTTCGCCATGCATAAGGGTTGGCCCACGGGCCTGCAGGCAAGCTCACATAATAAATACATTTTTAAAAATTAATGAAAAATAAAATAAAATATAAATTTTGAATAAATTTAATCTTTTTTATTTAGATGAATTAGGTAAATGGTCTCACAGTATTATTCTCATGACACATGTGTAATAAGATATGAGTAAAAATTCCAACATGTGGAATTCAGAGACTTATGGGGTTTATAGAGTCTAGGAGTTAAAATTTTTGTTTGGAATGGTACAATATTCCAAATTACACAATCCGTATTACAAATTTGTATTCTAAATTATAGAATCTGAAATGAATAATTTTAGAATTTTTTAGAATATGAGGTTGCATGAAGAAAATATGAAGGTGCATAAAGAAATCTCAAGATTTTTAAGTTATGCAGGTTATGTGGGCAACCTGTCCCATCCTGCACTTAGACCACGCATGTTGCGGGTTACGCAAGGCGGGTCTAAGAGGGTCAGCGGGTTGGAATAGGTAGCTTGTCCCGCGGTTTTTCTTGGCGAGCCATGGGCCCACACTGTCCTGTTTTGTCATCCCTAAGCCACATTCATACCCTCTCATTTGTTTATTGAACTATAATTCAATATTCAATACATTTATTATCGGTACAACCTCCTCTATTTTTTATAAAATGTTTAAGAAAAAAAAACACATTTTGAATTGAAAAAATAGTAGACAAATAAATATATTAAATCTCAAACGATAAACTAAGGATCTCTAAATTAAATTTTTCAAAATCTAATAAGTTATCAAGGGTAGGACACCCCAAATCCAATACCAAAACGTATTAAACAATTATAACCATACACACAATTATAAAATTAATCAATTTAAATTTATGATTACAATTAATAATATAACTAATTAATTAATTTCAACTTTACAATTACAACTAATTTAACTAACAATTTAAATAATAATATAACCATAATTTAAATAATAATCTAACTAATGCTTTAATTAATACTCTAATTAATAATATAACTAAAAATTGTAAATAATAATCTAACTAATAATTTAAATAATAATGTAACTAATTAATCAATTTTAATTTTATAATTAAACTAATAATCTAACTAATAATATAAATAATAATCTAACTATAATTTAAATAATAACCTAACTAACAATGTAATTAATAATATAACTAATAATTTAAATAAAGATATAACTAATACTCTAAAGAATAATATAAAGAATATTTACATTACTAATCTCGCTAATAATTCATTATAAATGATAATAAAAAAATTAAAATCTTAAAATTACTAACCCAGTAAGGGAGTAGAAGCTCTAGAGGAGTTGAAGAGCTTCGAAGGTGGCACACAACTACGACGATGATGAGAAGATGAACAAGCAGTTTTGAACTCCATAATCTAATTGTTTTGTGCGAAATGAGTCATCCAAATCCGCAAACAGCTCCTTCTGACCACACATATGATTCGTGCAACCTGTATCCAAACACCAAGTCTGATTGTTTGGAGTTTCATTTGATGTTGCTACCATTAGTACTACATGATCATCTTCATCTTGTTCGTGATTACTATCTTCTTGAGCACAATTGGCAACATGATTATCACCTTTTGATCTGACACTCATTTGCATAATGGCTGCGTTTATGGCAGTTATAACACTCCACATTTGATTTATTATACATGCCTCCTAGTCCTCCACGAACATGTCCTCTGCGCCAAGAGTTAATTGAACTTGGATTATGATTGGAACCAGTGTTGTTTTCCTCAGTGCCTCCATGATTCTGACCACCACGACCTTTGCTGGAATAACTACCACCACGTCGTCATGAACTACCGTGTTTATGATAGGAGCTACCAATTGAGGCTTGTGCTTGTAAAGCCTGTTCAATTGGTTTTTCAATCTTACTGTCATTGTTGAAATGTCATTGGCCTCTTCAATTGCGACAACAACATGTCAAATCTGGGAGTTAAAGATCTCAAAATCTTCTACATCTTTGTCTGCTCTGAATGTGTTTCACCATTGGTCTTCATCTGATTTGTCAAGGCAAGAACTTTATTTATATAGACATCAACCGTCTCTGTGGTTTCCATCTGCAGCAGTTCATATTGGCGTCTTAGGGTTTGAAGACGCACCCTCTTGATCTTGTTATCACCTTTATAATTGGTTGACAAAATGATTCAAGTCTCACTTGTAGTTGTTGCTCTTTCTATCTACTCAAACGTCTCGTCATTTATCCCTTGATGGATGAGATACAAAACTTTCTTGTCCTTCTTCTTATGGTCACAATGTGCTACTCGTTGCGCCTCAGTTGCATTATCAGCTAATGCAGACACTCCACTCTCAACGACATCCCTAACTCATGATAATCAAACAAAACTCTCATTTGCACACACCACCGATTGTAATTTTTTCCATCAAGGATAAGGACTGATAATTGGGTAGAGTTCATGATAAGATACTAGTTGTAGAACTAATTGAAAGAAATATCAGAAGACAAAAGGTTGTAGAAACTGAATGAACGTAATTGAAAGGAATTGCAAAAATGTTGAACCGATACCTTCATTTTGATTTACTTCAATAATATATATAATAAAATTACAAATACTCGAAGTTATAAAATTGGAATACTAATCGCCCCTGTGATCATTAATGCAATACTAATGGTAATGGTAAATAATTTAAGGGTAATAAAATCTAAATTAATAACCAACATTTGGCTAATAAAATATGAATTAATAACCAACATATATGACATCAATTTCATATATACAATTTTCATCGTTCATATATAATACATATCATTCAAAAACTTTTCCAACATAAAAAACAATATTTAACTTTCAAACTATCAAAATATAATATTTATACATGTCCACACAACATAAAATCAAATAATTTTATCAACTAACATCTCTGCAAGAGAAATTGAAACTTGAGACCGCGTCCCCTCCATATTCAAATTTTCTAGTTTAGGGTATTGAAAGTTAAAGTTAGTCTCCCTTATCTGAAATTCTTTATTCTGATGGAAATTCTACTTCAAACCGGGGAACCACTCCAAAATATAGGAACCTAGAATAAGTCATCCAAATATTACTAAATTTTAGTATAAGCTTAATCAAGTTGAGAGAAACATTATTTTCAAATGGTCTCACTAAGATTGATGACTAGGTCATAGAAAAAATAGATAATAAGGAAACTTTAGAGTAAAAATGAACTTACTCTGTTTGAAAATTTGATCGAATAGAAATGTAACCTGACTTCTCAGCTACTGCAGGGTATGATCAGATTTTGAAATAGGGTATGATGAGATTTTGAAATAGATAAGTTATGAGAGAGAAATTAAAAAGAGAAAAGAGAGAAGAGAAGTTGGGAGAGTGAGAAAGGAAGGTACGAAAAGGAATGGGGTTTCTTTTTTTTGCTCTGTTTCTTTTCTTCTCCTTTTTGTTTACGTTGTTACAAAAATCATCTCATCTTACCATAATTTTAGTTGAGTGAAGTCATGTAACACTAACATAACTGATATATATATATATTATAAACTTTTTTTATTCATATCAGTAATATGTAACTTAAATTACACCAATCACATAAATCGGAAAGAAACAGCTGTTATGTTTATACAATAAAAATATTTTAATTTTTCGTCTATTCCTAGTTTTTTATGTATTTATAAAGTAACAAAATTAATAGAGAAAAAAGAGCGAAAATGTAAAATTTATGTTGTAGGCTCTTAATACTACTTTTTTTTAATCCACTAATATTCCATAGTATTTGTAAAATATATTTATACATTTTTTCTATTTAGAAGAGGTCACATAGAAAGAATAAAGTATAAAGAAAACAAAATAATAAATAACATAAAACATGAAGTAGTTTAAGTTTTATTAAATCGTGATAACCTATATTTCCACGTGAATAATACATGATATCATACAGATTGAAGAACAAATTATTAATATAGTGATATTTGGCCTAAACAGTTATAATGATATTTATTAACAAAATTATTGATATAATATTTAAGTAACTTACGTTATTATTAATCATCATAATATAAATAAATATATATCTAATATTCACAGTATATTTTAAAGGTTTTTTAAAATAAACTTTTCTCCTTATCAAAAATTATAATATATACATATTTCAAGAAAAAAAATTAAATAAAATAGAAAATAAAATTCTTTTTTCTCTCTTTAACTTATCTTTGCTAAGAATTTTTTTCTTTGAAATATATTTTTTCCCATCTAATACATAATTACCATAGTGATAAATACAAATAAGTACACAAAATAAGTTAAAATAGTATTTAAAATCTCACATATATATCAAAATTATATATATTTATCTTCACAATTCATGTTTTCGTTGGTTTATCCTTCCATAAATCTGGTTTTTTATCCTTTATACTTTTCTCTGTAATACATAATTACTATAGTTTGATAAATACAAATAAGCACACAGAATAAGTTAAGATGGTGTTTAAAATCTCACGTATATAAAATTATATTCATTATCTTGACAATTCATGTTCTCGCTAGTTTATCCTTCCAATAATCGTGGTTTTTTATTCTCTCTTCTTTTCTTTTAACCTCTTCTATTTGAACTCTTCTTCCAAAAATGTCGTCCTCATCTTCTCTGTTTTTGCTCTCCTTTATACTTTTTTACCTAGCCTCCTGATTTCATGTTCTCGTTTAGGACTTTGCACGTTCTTACCCATGTTGTCCACCTCGTCCTATTTTTTTTCTCTTTCTCTTTTCACGAATAACCCTCCTAAGGAGTGCCTTCGTGCCTTGCCTAACACTTTCGTAATCTAATTTTGTCCAGTCAAACGGACGTGGCCTGCCAGGTTAGCATCTGAGTTGTAACCATTCAGTTGATGACTGGGTCGATAATTTGACTGTAGGGATCAATATTTTTACCGACTTCATTAGACCATTCGGACAACACAATTCATATAATCCATTTATATACCATTCATATATTCTCATGAATATACATTCAATTTACTCAATATACATATATTTTGGAAGACACATATTGAACCAAACTCACATATTTGGATTTGTCATACTACATTCACTAAGTTGTCACACACAACAAAGTTACGTAATAATAACATGTTTACTCATGTGATAGAGTGAATCTTTGCGACCTACCATACACAATTATTTTTCACATTGCAAACTAGGTTATAGGAACCTCCTCTAACTCTCATCGCCTGATATTTTCTCTTGTATGAGCTCTTTGTAGATGAAATATTGAGTGGTGATCTACCTGCAGAAGATTTTTTTATGCTCTAGTAAGAATTTAGAGAGATATAATATTTAAATGAGTATATGAGATTGAGTGACTACTAGATAATAAAGTTATATTTATAGTCTTTTAGGCCTAGTGAAATATCCAATAAGGTGGTTATCAAATATTGGGGTGATTAATCTGTTATCAAATATTAGGTTGATTTTTGTTGTAATAGAAATAAATTTTCAATTTGCATGTGGTTTGGCCCAACTATCTCAAGTAGGTATTATATTATCAATATTTTGGTACTCGTTAGTACAATATTCAAGTATAATATCTTGATAAAATAGAACAATTTAGTGAAATATAAACAATTTTAATATGTGGAAACATTTAGAAACGTTTTTTCAAACTTTAGAAAACATTGTTTTGCTTAACCATCAATTTGCTTGCTCAGTAAATTAAACACATCTAAATTCACTCAATCACCATTATGCTCGTTTCATCAAAGGTTTGTTCGTCCAACTACTAAACATCTATGGATTTCAATTAAATAAATATTTTCAAAAAAAAAATTGGTTGTTCAACAAGTAAACCACTTGAGTTTTCAATTAAATTAACTTCACCCAATGAGAACTTGGTCGCACAACAACTTTACATAAGATAGTTTTGCAAAATTTCACAATTGTACCAAACGGGTCCAAAAATTGTTCTACTTCATTTTTCATACATATAATTGGGTAATCATTTTCTAAATATTGAGTCAATTTGACCTAATTGCAACATTCTACATTTTTTAACTACTAAACATACAAAATATCCACTTAGAATTTCACTTACATAAATAGTACAATTTATCATATCCATCACTTTAAACTATTTGGCCTCTCATTTATACAATTCATTACTAACTAGTAATGTGTATAAGTAACATTAACTATATTGCAAACATATAATTACTAACATAAATATCTAAAAATTCATCATCACATATAAAAGTCATGTCAAAATTTGATACACATTCCTTTGAATATTCTCAAACAAGATACATTCATTTGAATATTCTCAAACAAAACATATTCATTGCACAAAACTCAATATTTTTACCAAGTCACATTCATAGTCTGGATTATGTTCCCTAAGATGCTATCAAAATTATAATGAGCTTCCTTTACCTTTATAACTTGCTTAATCAACTTTTAACTCTTAAATTTACTACTCTTACAATGATGTTAAACATGAATATAAAAATACTTTAATCAACAATTTTAATATATCATCATGCTCCTAAACTAACATAAATTTATCCTTACCCAATAAACTTCACACACAAAGCCTTAACCTTATATATGCATGTTTTTCCATAAACAAACTTAAGAAAAGAAATAGCAAAGAAAAACTTACTCAAATCCAACTTCTATTGGAATAGAAGTTTTCTATTATTCATGAAAATACACTTCAAAAAAATTCAGTATTATCTACGGATTTTTACCTACAGATCTGAAACCATATGTAAATTCAACATTACCTACGGATATTATCTACGAATAACATTATCTACGGATATTACCCACAAATCTGAATCCGTATGTAAATTCATCATTACCTACCAACTATTACTCACGGATCTCTATTACATTCCAACTATTACTCACTTATCTCAATTACCTATCAACTATTACTCACAGATCTCTATTACATATCAACTATTATCTATGAATCTCTATTACCTACCAAATATTACCCACGAATCTCTAATACCTACCAACTATTATCATAATAATTATATACATATTATTAAAAATATTTTTATAATCTAAATAATTATAAAATCATAACTAATATTCATAAATAATAAATAATAATAATTATAAATAATAGGTATACATATTATTAATATTATAATATCAATAATACTAATATAATAATATAAATATATTATTATTATATTAATAATATAAATAATAATAATATTATTATTATTAATATTAATAGTATTAGTAATATTAATAGTATTAATGATATTAATAATATAAATAAAAATTTAATATCATTAATATTATTTATAATATTAATAATATTTACACTATTTATAATATTTAATAATATGAATAATACTAATAATATTAATAATATTTAATAATATTAATTATATTTAATAATATTATTATAATAATTAATAATGTTATTAATTTGAATAATAATAATATTAATAAAATTAATAATATAAATGATATTAAATATATAATATATAAATAATATTAATAATATTTATATTATTAATTATATTAATATTAATAATTATAATAATAATCATAATAGATTTATTACCGATTTAGACTGTTACTTAACAAATTGTTTCGTAGATAAATTAATTTTTTCTTTTAATGATATTTAAGGAAGACTTTTATATATATGAAATATAGAGAAAATGTAGAAGAAAATGTTATAAAGATATGGTAATTTTTGTAAAATAAAGTTTAAATATCCATATTTTACCTTATTTCAAACACTTCTCCAAATTAAGCTGGTTCTTACATTTTAATTTTTTATTGTTTCCTCCTTTTATTTTATTTTTTTTGCTTTTAGTATTGTGGGTAAGTTAACATATATATCATTTTAAAAATAATTATATATTAATTATAATAAATTAATAACAAAAATAAAGTAAATATTAATAATATATATTATTATTATAACAACAAAAAATATAATAATAATTATTACAAATATTTTTTACAGTAATACTAATTATAGAAGGTAAATAAATAAAACAATAGAAGATAAAAGAGGTATAAATGTATAAAAGAGAAAGAAAATCAACAAAATAATGATCTTAAATAAATAAATAAATATACCAAATGTGGCCCTGGTAATAATTTCTAATTGTTTTTCACAATTTAGATGTATCCTAACATATTTGGAAGTATGGGTCTAAGAAGTACAGGTCTCATTCTGGGGCCACTAGGCTTTGACCTTGTGGTATTTGGTTGGATTTTGATTTGGAAAATTTACTTTTTGAAACTACTCTTAAAAAATAAATCTACCCCACAAATGTTTTATAGAACAAAACATTATATTATAATAAAATAATAATTTTTTTAAATGTTAAATAAGTTTAAATGGTATGAACCTATCATTATCCTTTTTTATGTTATCAATGTTGGTAGTCCATATGATTAATTAGTGAGTAAGGATAGATTTACACTCTATTTTTCTCTTATACTCAATTTACAACTTCATAAATTAATATTTATATTTATTTTTATTACTATAATAGAATATTGTCAAGTGAATGTAAATAAAGAAGAGTGTTAAAGAAATTATTTCCATAATTAGTAGTACGAGTTTTAAAATGTGTCCTTTCATAATTCAATAATTAATTGTTTTATATTGCAATTATTAAAGAAAAAAATTCTACAATTGACCAGATCTAGAATTTTATATAAGGTAATTTAACATTTTTATTTTAGAATAGTTTTCTTTGACATTTACCATAATGTCATAAGGGAATCTTCCTTTACTTTGAAAGCTTGTTAGACTTTAAGCAAGTTGCAAGAAAATAAAATATAGTTTGATCATTCTTAGAATTATATACCATTCTTATAATGTGATAGGTTTAAAAGTAAATATATATATATATATAATAAAGAATAAGTTTGAAATTAAATAATATAAAAAATTAAAATAATAATACGTAAAAGAAATATAGATTGTGAAGTATCTGCAAGAACAGTGGAAGTTATTAGTTTTGAGTGAATTGATTGGTGGTGGTAAGCAGTTGGTGGAAAGACCTTACTTATCACAGCAACATGTCATGCAGAGAACAGTTTGACAGATAGGATAGAAGAAGAGAGTGAGAAAAGAACAAATATGAAATTGAAAAAGAGAAACAGAAAGCAGCTGAGCTCCATCTATGATAGATACATAGTTCAAAGCTTCAAGCTGATTCCTGAAAAGCTTATAGATTTATTTAGCAAGAATGGGTTACTTCAATGGTAAAACAGCAGAGAAGGTAATAATACCATGAAAATCTTTGTTGTGGAGAACCTGGGGAGGGACCTGTCTGTCTCCCTTTACGCAACCCAATAAAATAGTACACATGTGTGCACATGCAGCACTGGATGTCTGTGATGCTAATTAATGAATGGTTTGTAAGGCCAAATCCTTAGCCTCCACAAAGGTCCCATGAAACCCATAGGGCACTCGGGATGGCAGAATCACAGTCGCCTCCAACTTCAAGTCCACACCATTCAAAATCTGCAACTCAGATTGCCATGTCACCTCGTCATGCACAAAAGCCATGACGTACCCTTCGTCTTCGTTTCCTCCGCCTATGGGCACAAAGAATGGCTCTCCACCGAACCTTCTGTCCCCGTACTCGTGTTTCCTCATCTCCCCACTCGCCAGGTTCACCTTCGCCACACCGGACACCTTCGGCCACGGTTCAGCAATAGCCATGTACGCGAACTGGGTTTTCCTCCCGAGTCGCTTCCGGTTCACCATCCCCACTTCCAGGTTCATGTTGGGAACCAAAACTCTGCGCGTCGACCCGCCAGTTCTTAGATTCAGCCTTATTTCGGTTAAGATGGTCGTAAGATTTTCCTCGCTATCGTTGAAGATCGAATCCGGGGGCGTCATGCACGACCCGATTAACACCACCTCGTCTGTGTCGCGTTCCTCCCACGCATTGAAGAGGTGAAAGCAGAACATATTTGGCGTCTCCACCCACAAGATGCTCGACGCGTCTGTTGCGTACTTGGGGAGGACGCCGAACCGCGAAGGCTTCTTGCCATCGTACATCACCGGTGAACCTCCATTCAACATTTCGCCGAGCTTGAAAACCACCTGCTGATCGGGGATTATCACGAAATTCTCTGTGATCGCAAAGTCGTGCGTCATCGTCGAAATGTCGAGGCGGATTTCGACTTCTGGTGACTTCACCTCCTTCGGCGAGAAATTAAAGTACTTGACGCAGGGACTGGTAATGTCGTAGCTCAGAGAGAAAAGCTCGCCGGAGATAGGATCGATCTTAGGATGCGCGATCATAGAGGAATTCAGCTGGTCATTGAAGCTGTAACGACCAATTGTTTGGATGTCGCCGGAGTCGGTGACTCGGAGCTCGTAGGGAAGGTCGTCTTCGGACATTGCGAGGAGTTTTCCGTTGAAGAAAACGAGGCCAGCGTTGGCCGCGCCGGCGCCACGGCGGTGATCGAGTATGCCACACAGACCTCGCCCATAGAAGAGAAGAAGCCTGGCGATGCCGGAATAGCCATGGAGTTGGCCAATTGCCTTGGGGAACACTGGCTTTCCGAGTTGGCTCTCTTGCATGAGTCTCTGTGTTTGGGTGAAACGGCATGCATAGCTTGCGTTGCCGTCGGCGATTTTAACGGCGTGGACCATGCCGTCGCCGTCGAAGAGGTGGTGTCCGGATTTGGGCTGAAACAATGGGTTGGCGCCGTTACGAAGATAGACGCCATTAAGCGCCTCGGGGATGGTGCCGATGACAGGTAAGGAGTGTTGGAGTGGGTGTTCAGGAACGGGAGCGAAGTTTCCGGCGAGTTGGAGGCGTGGGTCCGTAGTTTTGGAGAGCGGTTGTTGAAGCTCGCGTGAAACCAACGCGCTCTCGAACATGTCGAGGGCCATTGCTGCGGCTTTTTGGAATGGGTTCCACTGAATCCTTTTGGGAGTGTCTGTTGTGAACGCAGGGGTGGTGGGTTCTTTGGTATTTTGGGATTTGTGGTGGGGCTGGTTCGGGAAATTGATGACTGAGGGAGATTGAAGAGCACAATCCACCACCTTTCTAATACCCTTCTTCTCAAACCTTGTGGGGAACCCCATATCTGTTAATGAGGAGCAATTAGAGGAGAAAGAAGAGCTTGAGTTCAGCGACATCATCGTCATCATCATGCAGATTCTGTCCCTCCCCTGTTTCAAACCCACAACTCTCCTCTCTCTGTAAACAAATCAAAGGAAAGAGATTGAAAGTAACTAGGAATTGCAGGGAAGGAGGCTGTTCAAATTCTACACACACATGTGTATATATAGTGGAAGCCAAAAGAAGCTCTCTCGTGTTACACAAACGTGATAAAATAAAATTAAAACAAATTATTACTTTCAAAAATAATAAATGAATTATGTAATCATACTTTTAACAAGTAATTTATTTTCCATTTTTTATTTTTTCTCATCTACCTGTACCATTTCATAAAAGAGTATTTTAAACAATCTTATCCTTTAATAGATAAAAATAATATTTTTTATTTAATGAAATAAATAATTAAACATTCTCTTTTATTTTAAAATGATTAAATAACTTTTCTACTTAAAATTAATTACTATATACGTTATATAACTACTCAGCTTGCTTCGAGCATTGGGACCCCTCAATGCAGCACAGCACAATTTGAATTCTACTTCTACAGTTTTTTAAAAAAAATTATGGACTATTTATAACTATTAATGACGTGATTAAAAATTTAAGTCTTTCTTGATGTACTTTTAATCATTTTCACTTTTATAATAAAAAAATAAGAAGTATTCATATTATATGATTATAATTAATAAAAAAATTACTTTTACAGTTGTTATTTTATATAATATTCTTATAAAAAAATTCATAATGATTTTTATTTTGAAAATTATCATATCAATTTTTTTTTGTTACACTTTTATTTATTTTTTTATAAAAAAAAATTATCACGCATACACATACATATATTTTTCACTTGTTTATAATAATTATAAACCCGTTTTTATTTATTTATTTAAAACCAAGACATAGAGTAAGAATAAAACACAAAGTTTAAGAAAAGTTAAAAAAATAAAAATAAAGGTTTTTTTAAAGGCGTGTCATATAAAGAGAATAAAACACGAAGTATAAGGAAAATAAAAATAATAAAGGAACATATTAAAGGAAAAAAAATTAAGTTAAAAGGCGGACAGCCTGTTAAAAAAATAAATATTAAGAATAAAAAATTCAAAGTAAAATTAAAATTCAATAAATGAGCATAAATCATAGGGTGCTAATTCAACACAAAATATATCATTTATTATATTTATTGAATCATATATATATATATATATAATATTATTAATACTGCACCCTATCTATGCATTTAATGTATTTAATATATGTATGCATAAATTTAATATTAATTAATATTTAATGGTTAATTAGTGCTCTTTCAAAATTCTCTTCCTATAAAATTTATAACCGGTAAGGATTTGATCATATAGTAAATATTTTTTAAATGAAAAAAAATCAATTAATTCTCTTGTACTTTCCTCTTTTACTGTTATAAACAAACCAAAATTATTTTATTAGAGATGAGAAGAATAGGGTGGGGTTGGTGAGATTTTATTATACTCCTTTTTAAAGTAGAAATGTATGCATACTTGTTTCTTCATTTTTTTTATCAAATTTGTATGTATTATTTCATATTAAAATATGTTATTAAATAAAAATTACATAAATTTTATGACAACAGTAAAATCTATTGTTTTTGTAATATTTGAAAAATAAGGTTATTTTCACTATAAGAAAATTATTAAATATAAACTAATTTTAGAGATAAGATAATTAGTTATTATATTGATTAAATTATAAACTATTTTATAAATTAAAAAATTATTGGTATGTAAAGTAGTTTCTATTAGTAATAAAAATTTATAAAGTATTTTCTAAATTAATATCTAATCATTAGCTATCAATATTTTAGTTACTAATATTTTATGTTATGTTTGGATTAGGAAGTGGAAAGTTGAGGGTATGGAGAGTAAAAGTGTGAAGATTTGAAAAGAAAGTGTAAAGAAAATTGAGAGTATTTGGATAGGGGTATTGTCAGAGTGTTTGGATGGGAGAAAAATTTATTGAAATCCATGAGTGATGTGATGGTTGTATACTCAATTCCTCATATAAATTACACTTTTATTTCTCTATCTAACACTCTTTTATCTTTATTTTCCTATCTAACACCATTTCAAAAGTAAAATAATAATAATAAATTAAAAAAATTGATATTTTAATTTTGAATGCATTAAAAAAAATATTTTTAATGTTTAAAATAGTTAGAAATATAATTAATGAATAAAAAAATAAGTTTTTATAAAATAAAAATAAAAAAGTAATAAATTAAAAATGAGAAGAAAAAAATACAAAAATAAATAAATATAAAAAATAAAAACAGCATTTGTAAAAACTAAAAAATATATTTCGAATGATTAAATTATAATTATACTATGTTTTGTAAAAACTCTTTAATGGATTTACACTCGGGATGGTGGATGATATTTTGGGGTGTTACATGAGACTCACTCTTTCGTTGGTATATAGTATATAGTGTGTCTTTTCGGTTTCAAATTTTTAAATTTAAATACTTTATTTAATATATATATATATATATATTAAATAAATTATATCATTTTAATCAATATTAATAAATTATTATTTTTATATTGCATTTATTTGGTATTATTGTTGCATTTAATTAAGTTATTATTATTCTCATTATTTCATTTAATTCAGTTATCATTAATAATGATAAATTAGTAATCATTAATTGTTATCATAATTGCATTTAATTAATTATTATTTTTAAACAAATTGTTTATTTTTGTTCTCGGACGGGTTTGGGGACTTGGAGAACAATTGATTATGTTGTCGTGTTCGGTCAGCTTCACACTTTCAATGCTCCTTGATGTGCTCACCTTCCTGGTCGTCCGACTCCTCAGGCGGGTGGGGTACCTACAGAAGGCACTCCAACGCTCAAGTCAGTGGGGTTTCGGCACTCGGTTGTCAGAGTACTGTAGATAATGACGTACCTTTACCCTTGAAATGTGTGATATTTATATTACCTTGATGGGCCTTCGTTGTTGGGCCAAATTAGGGGGTTGGTTTGTGATTAGGGTTGTGTTAGGTCACCCTTAACCTTGGATTAGTCTCACTAATCCGGTCAACCTTTGACTTGAGCGCTACGCGTCGGTCGGCCACGTGTGCGACGTGGTCGACCCTATCGCTTGGGTCACGGTTTGGTCCCCGAGTTGGCCAAGTTGGCTGACTCGGCCAGTCGTACCAGTACAGTTGCCTCCCAGGCTCGAGAGATGGTACAACCGAAGAGTCTGAAAAGTGGGCTCGGGCGGTTCGTGTAATGATGAGTGAAGTGACAGTAAGGGGGCGCCTGAGCGAGTGATGTGATGCGCATTTATGAGGGGGGGTTTGGGCGCCAAGTGATGTGGGTCGTTGGATCAAGCAGATCCAACGACTGAGATCTTGTGACGTTTGGGTTTCCGAGACGCCTTCGGGCTATAAGTAGGGGTTGGGAACAATTGTCTTTCACGCGTGCTAACATTGATTGAGCTCCGACATTCGAACGAATCCGAGCGATCTTAGTCACTTTCCTCGTTCGTCTCAAGGTTAGTTATGTCTACTCATTCGCGTCCGACTTCTTCTTCTACGTTCGCTCGGTCTCCTCTTCCTGAACCTCCCTCTTGTTCGTCGTCTTCTTCTTTCTCTTCTTCTTCTTCATCTAATAAGGTTGTCCCGGTCAGGGTAGTTGGGAACGTTGCCTCTCCGACTGAGAAGGTGAGGGGTGACGATGCTGGTAATGCATCGGACAGGTCGGCCTCTCGTGAACGGCCGCGTCCTCATGTGGGGCCTGCCTGGGTTGACCCCAAGGTGTGCAAGGTGGCATCCTTTTTTCATACGGACGCCTCGGTGGCCGAATTTTTGAACGAAGTTCCTGTCCTAAAGGCCTCGACTGAGGAGTCTCTGTTGGCCTTCGGTCCTTGTTCCTTGGAGGATCGTGTGTATAGGGAGCGGTCATCTACCGATCCCCCCTTCTTTTTTTATTTACAGTTGTGTTTTTTCGGATCTCCATGTGTCCCTCCCCTTCGATGCTTTTACGGTCGGTGTCCTTCGCGTGGTGTGTCGAACGTTTGGGGTGCGTCCTCTCCCTTCTTGCGTTTTGCATTTCTATGCGTCCCATCCAGCCGAGTTGGTCAGATGACATTTTTTAGTCAATCGGGCTGGTAGCGTATTATTCAAGGCCTTCATGGCCTCCTATAAGAACTTCAAAGAGAAATTCTTTAAGGTGTATTGAATTAAATCATCTAGAAAAACTATCCATGTTCACCACTATATTATTTTTACATATATTCTTACTATAAAATATTTTAATAAAACCTTATTTTAAAGACAAAAATAATTAATCAATATAATAACTAAATTAAATATTATTTTATAAAATTAGAAAATATTATATCTAAAATAATTTTTATTATTATTAAAAATTTATAAAATAAATTTTAAATTAATATACAATATTAAGTACTAAAATTTTAACTACAATTTTTAGATTTTAAACTAATCTTTAATTTAAAATTAGAAACTACTACCATTCATTATATAACACAGTGTACCAATATATAAAAACATCCCAAATAAAATACTTTTAATTAGAAGGAATACAGTCCAACAATAATAGTAGAATATAATGAAAGGATGACTTATATAATATCTACTTAAGTATATATTTTTTATTTTGTTTTACTTTAAATTTAATTAAAATATTTTAATGTACAGTGAAAAATAATCTACTGTTAAAAAATCATTAAATAAAAATAAATTCTAGATAAAAAAAATAATTAGTTATTATATTGAATAAATTAGATAATATTTTAGAGACTAAAAAATTATTGGTATCTAAATTAATTTGACTATTGATAAATAATTTTTAAATTGATATCTACTTAGTTACTGAAATTTTAGCTATTAATTATTTATACTATATTTATTAATAATAAAAAATAATTTAGATCCTAATAATTGTTTTAGTATCTAAAATAATATATAATTTAGTTAATATAGTAATTAATTATTTTTTATCTCTAAAATTAATTTTTATTTAATAATTTTTTTTAATGATAAGACATAAAATAAAAAATATAATAATTGAAACCAAAAACAATGCTAAAATAATCATTTTGCAAATAAAATTTACAATAACAAAAAAATTCAATTACATAGATTCGAAAATACACTTATATCAATGAAGTGAAAAAATATATAAAATCGTATAAATGTGTATAAAGTTTTCACTTTATATCTATAATCCATTTTAACACATGATTCTATCAACAGGGAAATAAAAGTTTGGAATAATTTTTTTTGTAAAGTTAAGAATAATATAGTTTGAAAATAAAATTCTCAAGAACTATTCAAATTTCTATAACTTGATAGAGGTCACTAGATTTTGGAAAACATCTACTATAATATGCTTCTCTTGGTAGTTAAAGCAGATGGTATGGGTTTGAGTTTTTATTTTGTTGAGAAAATAATTTGAAATATTTAAATAGTATTTATTTAATTTGAATATTTTAATAAGTTATATAATTTAAATTTATGTGTAAGAATAGTATTGACACATATGATTAAGAGATAATTGTGTATTTAAATTACTCTTTAGCAATGTAATACTATGTTAGACATATGACAAATTTTCAATTCTTACATACGACTTCCATATTTCAGTCCTAAATTCTTATGTCTATTGAATTAATATCGTTAGGATTGTATTTGAGGTATTGTTTATTTTCAATTTTATCCTTACAACGTGTGGGTCAGGAAAGGGAGATGTAATTAAATTGTCATTAACATCAATTCTTAAACAATGTGAAACTATATTGAGCATACCAAAACAATAAATATAAATACATGTAAATATAATATGACAAATAAGAATTTATGAAATATATTATTATATAAATTAATATTAATAAATTATATTTTATTTATATAGTTATTTTTCTTAAAATTATAAATAAATGATATAAGTTTTACAAATCAATATTTTGTAATCAATTTTCAACCATTAATGAAAATTAGGATATTTAGAAAAATATAATCAATAAAAGAAAAATAATAAAAAATTGTTATATTTGAGAAAAAATAATTTTTTTAATATCTTTTGATAAATATTATACTATTCAAATTAACTTCGGATTAAATAAAGGGAAGAAAATTAATGAGAAGAACAAAGAGGAAAACTAATCAACTTTGACTAATTTTTTTACAATTTCATATTTTGTGGAATAAATATTTTTTTTTTAAAACTAACACAAAAAAATCATTAAATAAAAATATTTTTTAAATAAAAAAAATTAATTAATATATTAACTAAATTAAATATTATTTTAGAGAATAAAAAATTTATTAACATATAAAGTAGTTTTTATTATTAATAAGATTTATAAACATGGTATATAATAATTAGATACCAAATTAGATATCACTTTAAAATTTAATTTATAAATTTTATTAATAATAAAAATTAGATACCAATTTAATAAATAATTTATAAATTTTATTAATAATAAAAATTACTTTAGACACTAATAAATATTTTTAATCTTTAAAATAATATTTAATTTAGTTAGTAACTAATTATTTTTTTCTTTAAAATTGATTTTTATTTAATGATTTTCTTGTAATGTTAATATTAGATTGAAAATTACTTTCTTATATTTTCTATATACAAAATTTTATATCAATATACAATTATTTGATACTTTTTCTACATAATATATACTTTTCAAAATTTATTAAAATGTAAATCATTTAATAAATTTTTTATTATTGTTTTATTACAACAAATTTTAGCATAGATAAATACAATAATATAAAATGAAATTATAATGATTGAATTGAGAAATTTTATTTTATATAATTATCAATGATGTGACATTTAATAATTATTTTTTCATATATATATATATATATATTTATTATGTTATTTCACTACAAAATAAATAGAGACTCATTTTAGAAACAAAAAATAATTAATTACTATATTAACTAAATTAGATACTACCTAAATACTAAATAAAGTTGTATCTAAAGTAAGTTTTATTATTAATAAATAGTGTCTAAATTGATATTTAAATAACTACTAAAGTTTTTTTTTTACCAACTAATTATATTCTAAAGTTAATAGCACAAAATTTTAATAATTAAATAGATACCAATAATATATAATTTAGTTAATATACTTATTAATTATTTTTGTTCTAAAATTAATCTTTATCTATAATTTTTTTTTTTACTCTTTATTCATGTGATAAATAAATTGATTCATAGGATATATTTTGCAGTAGAGTGATATTATATTTATAAAACAAAATTATTAGTAAACAATTAAAAATATTGCTTTTAACAAGCTAATAGTTGAAGACTATAAAAATAATCTGACAATCATGTTAATTTTTTATTATTCAAAATGTTACTATAGTTAAAAACATGAAAGATAATAAAATTATTACTACAAATGATATGTTAAAATAAATTTCCACTAATTATTAATTATATATGATCTCTTTACTTAACTATAAGTAAGTTACCTAATTTTAAATTAATTAATAATTTTAACTATTTTTATTCAATGTTCTTGATATTATAAAATAAAAAATCAAGATTTAAAATAATCTCAACCATATTTATCAAACATGACTTTTAAATTTAAAAATATTTTATAAAATAATACAATTAAACTAGAAGAAATACAGGCACGATTGCGCTGTGTTTGGATACTTTATTATTTTGTCTTACAGTAATTTTAATTTCATCTTTTATAAATACATTTATGTGTATATATATATATGTAATTTATTTATTATATAAATATAAAATAGTTAAATATAGTAAATAATTTTAAACACTTACAATTTAACTGTATTCTGTATAGTGTAGGTAGATAATTCTTTTATTTATGTGATAGTCTCTTCTGTGTGTAAATTAATTTTTTTATTTTATATTTTTGCCCTACTATAATTTAGTTATTTTTTATTGTCTTATTATTTTATAGTGAATTTTTATAATAAATTATGTATTGTAATTTTAAAATATTATTAAAATTAAAATAGATAAAATATTACTGAATAGGAAAATTTCATTGTATATTATTACACGAAGGTTAAGATAGCTAGAGTTTATTTATATTTGAATTTATTGAATAATCCTAGTTGCGGTGTTTAGATTTGAGTTGTAAAATTTGATAAAAGATAATAAAGGAATCATATTTATTTTATTTAAATTATTTTATATTTATATGATCCAGTTGGCAAGTTTTACTTATTCCGTGAGATCACAAAAAATATAACTTTATTAAAGTGTATTTATGAATTTAATTATATTAAATATTCTTTCATTTCAATTAAGCCATATGTAGTTAATTAATTTCTTAAATAATCAGAAATAGTTTATGATGCTGATGTGAAAATGAAAGGCTCATTGATTTTGATGTATATACTAACAAAAATCCTTTTGAAATTTAAAAATATATGCTTGTGGAATAGGGTTTTTTAATTTTTGGAATCACGAGGGAGTGAAAAGAAAGATGAATTTGAGGATAGAAAGAGTAAAAATGATATTATTTTGAATTAAAGAAAAGATGGTGAAAAGAAAAGGAAAAATATATGAAAAATTATTAATAATACGACCACTATGATTGGTTAAAAAAAAATAATTGATAAAATTGTAAAATTATGATTTTTTCTTTCCTATAAAAAATAATTTAAAATGAAATTTGATTATAGAATTCGTATATGATTAAAACATTATTTCTGTTATAGTTTTTTTTATCATAAAAAAATAGTAGTCATTTAACATTATAAATTCATGTAAAATTGTTAAAAATAGATTTTGATAAAATTAAATAAAAATTATTGTAAAAGATGTAAGTAAAATTATAAAGATAGTAAAACTTAATAAAATAAATCAAAATTAGTGTAAAAATTTAATAACTAATTAATATTAAACAAATAACGATATAATACAAATGGTGAAAAGGAAAATTAAATTATAATAATTATGAGAAAATTAAAAAAATTATAATATCATGAGAAATCATTTGAGGATGTTGTAAGTCAAATTTTCGTTCTAAATGGTTAAATATTAATTAATCTACTATGTCAAATTATTGGTTTATATTCATGCTCAATCTCAATTGATCTTGTTATTCTTTACTCCGTAAATTTGTTTCAAAAAAATACATCAAACTCCATGTATAAACTACGAGAATAGTGAACATCATCTTACTCATTGATCTTGACACAAAATTCCACTAACAACTCGTCTTAACACAACAATGTCAAAACATTTTCAGCATCAGCCTTCTTCAAAGCTATCAACATCAACAAAGCATAACAAAGCACCTCACATAAATCATAACACCTAGAAACCAAGATTTGAAGATTCAACATTGATTTTTAATATTATGATAAAATCTTCACCTACTCATAATATAGTTATGATCATGCTAATCTTTCCTTCAAATATGTATGAGAGACCTCTTACATTACCTATGAATCTACTTTTTAATTATTCACAAAAATCATATAAACAAATAAGTGAGTTACCCTCTAATCAATAATAATTATTAATTTTTATTTATATATTTATAATTATATTATATAATTAATTATATTTGTTTTATTATATATAAATACATAATCAATTATATAATAAATATTTTATTATATTTATATAAATATATAATTGTTATATTAAATATATAGTATATTTTGTATATAATTAATTATTATTATTAATTCATTAATACTTATATTTATAAAAAATAATGAAATATAAAATCTGTATTAGGAAACACAATTTGATAGTTAGTCCTAGCACACAATTACACAACAACCAAGAACCCTCAATCTCACGCGTCCAAACCAAACATCCCGACAGCGAGATGTGGGGTCAAGAATTAAATTCTAATCGCGCGTGGATTTGCGTTCTCGGAGAAATCAAAGCACTTTATATATCGCATTTAAAATGAGAAATTGAAAAGAGAAATTAAATTCTCATTCTAACGTGAAAGGGACAGAACAAAAAGAATGGGGTAGAGTGGACGTGTGTAAAGAATATTCACTAGATTTGAATTAATAGTTCAATTCCGCAATACTCTGGACTGGGTTCTTATCATACACGAAATGATAAGTCTATATGATAAGTAGTTCTACTGATTGAATAAGTCGATGTACTTATCTCTGATGGGTCAGTAGAAAAAGAGCGACCTTGTACAACGCATCGAAGATAGCGAGACCGAGTTTCTCTTCTCTCTCTTATCCGCAGCCTTTCAAACCCTAAAAATTCTCGAATTCTGAGCCCTTTATATAACCCAGGAGGCTCTAGATTTCATGAGGATTTTAAGGTTACCTGGGTTGGGATTGTTAGAGTCGGAGTGAAGAGGGAGAGTTTGTGGTTCACATCTTGTTGGTCGGTGGGATTGGAGTTTTGTACTGTTTTTGGTTCTTTAAAGGTCGTATTGGTTCTGTTCGAAGATCGGGATTCGGAGATCGAAATTAACGGTGTGGTTTTCAGATTGGAGTTCGATATGTCTTCTCTGAGCAGAGAATTGGTGTTTCTCATACTTCAGTTTTTGGAGGAAGAGAAATTCAAAGAATCTGTACACAAGTGAGTGCCTTTACTCCCCTTTTTTTCCCCTATTTCCCTGCAAGTTGCAAGTTGTTATGTCGTGTAATTTGGGTGATGGTTAGGATTTGGTCTGAATTTGAAATGAGGTAATCATGTTTTGAAAGTGTTTATTTTTTCTATGAGTGTTCTGGTTATCTAATTATTGAGGAATGAGGCAAAATAAGAAGAAGAAGAAGAGAGAAATGCTTTAATTTCATATATTAGGGTTTTTTTCTTGTAATTTACAATTAATTGAGTATCAGAACTGCTGTGGTTTTCTTGCGTCTACATTACTGGTTTTTGGACGGTTGGGTTTTGTACGAGGGTCAATTACTCTGTCAATTGGGCAAATGCATTGGCAGAACTAGGTGTTAAACTCTGATATTTTGAGGAGGCCAGCTTATGATTTTTTAAAAATTATTTTTTAATTTTTTATAATTTTGAAGAGATACGTATCCCCTATAATCAGACATGCCATCCCTATATACAAGGAGACATTATTATTTACTTTGACACCACCAAAGCCTAACCAATCTCCACTTGAGCACTTGACAAATAACTGCGATTTATTAACTTCTATTTGCCGTACATTAAGATATGTCTAATGTTGAGATTGTTTGAGTCTATTAATGCTTGATAGCCAGGAATATGCAACGATTTTTCTTTCAGCAAGTGTATTAGATCATGTAATGTCTTCTCCTTTCTATGTGGCCATTACACTTTTCGGCTTTATGAATTGGGGAAAACAGTTAACTACTTTAATATATGGAAGCTGAACTTGTAAACCTTTTAATGGTAATAAGCCTGTTCCTTTCACCGAAGTTATATAATGTTCTTACTTGGTGGGCGGATTTGAGAAGATAAAAAGAAAAGCCGAATACCCTTTCTGTTTTCTGAAGTTTTTTGTGTAAGAATTTTCATTATTGTGCCTGTTCATGTTACTCTTTTAAAGGCTTCTTAATGTTTGCAGGCTTGAGAAAGAATCTGGATTCTTTTGCAATATGAAGTACTTTGAGGAAAAAGTGCAGGCTGGTGAGTGGGAAGAGGTTGAGAAGTATTTATCTGGGTTTACCAAAGTTGATGATAATAGATACTCAATGAAAATATTCTTTGAAATTAGGAAACAAAAATATCTGGAAGCACTTGATCGGTATGTGGAACTTCGTATTTTTTTCTTAGTTTTTATAAATGCATTTGTGCTTGTTGTAACACTGCACGTCTTGTTTTATCTATGGTGTTTTTCAAAATTTTAGGCAAGACAAGGCAAAGGCTGTTGAGATATTAGCTGGTGATTTAAAAATGTTCTCCACCTTCAATGAGGAGCTGTACAAAGAAATAACGCAGTTATTAACTCTTAATAATTTCAGGTAATATCTAAAATATATATAATCTAATGGAATACATTGTTTGTCACTGCCTTTTCTTGACTGTTAGGTGGATGAGATTGTACATGTGATTCATGAATCTTTGATTCAATTCACAACTAAATCTAATTAAGTGTTAAGCTTGACAGTAGAGTGGTATTTTGTTTCACATAACAGGGAGAACGAGCAGCTGTCCAAGTACGGCGACACCAAAACTGCTCGAAGCATTATGCTGATAGAGCTGAAAAAACTCATAGAGGCAAATCCTCTTTTCCGTGATAAGCTTATCTTCCCCACCCTTAAGTCATCAAGACTGAGAACTTTAATCAATCAAAGGTATGTATGATTATTTTTTATCCGGTAAATGATCAGAATTTGGAAGGTTTCCCATTCTTTTTTAACTATTTCTTGTAAATTTGAACTTTTAGTTTGTTTTGTGCCTTATTTTTTTTTATCAGCGAATTTATATCTGCACCCTATCAATGCAGTCTAAACTGGCAGCACCAGCTCTGCAAAAACCCAAGGCCAAATCCAGATATTAAGACTTTATTCACAGATCACACATGTGCACCTCCAAATGGTCCTCTGGCACCTACACCCGTCAATCTTCCAATTGCTGCAGTTGCAAAGCCCGCTGCTTATACTTCTCTTGGAGCTCACGGTGTATGATACCTTTCATATCAAGCAACTGGTTATCTTGATTTTTTGTTGATAGATAGATACTATAATTGTTACCATGTTGACTAACTAATAATTCAATTTTTTAAATTTTGTAGCCCTTCCCACCAGCTGCTGCAACGGCCAATGCTAATGCTTTGGCTGGTTGGATGGCCAATGCCTCAGCTTCATCATCTGTCCAAGCAGCTATTGTCACGGCATCAACCATACCTGTCCCACAGAGTCAAGGTTAAGATTGTAGTTACCCTATTATTTTCAGTAAAACTGGCTGTACTATTTTTTATGACATTTACATGCCATGCACTAGTTTTTTTTTACACTTTTTTAAAAAGCCTTATAATCTTTGGTGTCTTGGCTATTGCAATTTGCTTGGCTAAGTGAATAGGAATCTTTATATTAAATAAAATATCACTTGTTCAATAGTTTCACTATGTGGATACCTGAATTAAAAATCCACATTTCTTTAACAGTGTCTATCTTGAAACGTCCTAGAACACCTCCTGCAACTTCTGCCATGGTTGATTATCAGAATACTGATCATGAACCACTAATGAAAAGGCTTCGTTCTGGTCATTCTGTAGAGGAGGTAACTTTGAAGAATTTCTGTTTAATTTAGTTGTGTCTAACATACTTTATGAAGCCAAATATTTTTGTTACTTTTTTTACTTTTTGATGACTCATGACTGATTTCAGTGTCGTTCGTTTATATAATTTAAGGTTTCTTATCCCTTGGCTCGACAAGCCTCTTGGTCACTGGATGATCTGCCAAGAACTGTGACTATGACATTGCATCAAGGATCCTCTGTGAAAAGCATGGATTTTCATCCTTCTCATCATACCTTACTTCTTGGTAATGTTTATCATAACTGCATTATTCTAATATATTGGTTGTCAAAATACTGACAAAAGCATAATTTAAATTCCTTTTCTTCTAATGATATATATATTTCCATTGATTAGTTGGTTCAAACAATGGAGAAATTACCCTCTGGGAAGTCAGTTTGCGAGAAAAGTTGGTCTCAAAGCCATTCAAAATATGGGATGTGTCTGCATGTTCATTACCATTTCAGGTTTCATACAGTGCAATATTTATTGTTTGATATGTAGTACCCTTGGTTATCAGTCTGACCCAAGAAAATAAGTGCAGCATAAACTATTATTGCCAGTATATTATTTTGCCTGGCCACCAGTGTTGCTGCTGGAGAATTCAAAACAATTGTAATTAATGCTGAGAATTTTTCAGGCTGCTGCTGCTGCTGCGAAGGATGCACCTATTTCTGTCAGTCGGGTCACATGGAGCCCTGATGGAAGTTTTGTAGGTACGAAACATTATGTTTCTAAAACCATTTTTGAAGCTGTCAGTAAATATCTAACTGGTTGCTTTTCTGTAGGTATTGCTTTTACTAAACATTTGATTCACCTGTATGCTTACACCGGATCAAATGAGCTAACCCAGCGTATAGAGGTGATATTTTTTTTCTTCACAAAAAGTAGCTAAAGTTTGTTTGCAGTTTAATTTACATTTTCTTTTTAAGCAGGTTGATGCTCATGTTGGGGGTGTGAATGACTTGGCATTTGCTCATCCAAACAAACAGCTGTGTATTGTGACTTGTGGGGATGATAAGTTGATAAAGGTTCACAAAATTTACTTTGCAATTTTTGGATTGTGCAAAAATTATCACTTTTTTCTGATTAAAATTTTGATAGGTATGGGATTTAAATGGACGCAAACTGTTCAGCTTTGAGGGGCACGAGGCACCTGTATATTCCATCTGTCCCCATCACAAAGAGAGCATTCAGGTAAAAAGTGATGCATCTGTAATATTTAATGTTTATACTTTAGAATGTTTTCTGCTATATACCGCTTGCTAGAATTTTATAAATCCTTTGTCTATTTCAGTTTTACTATATGTTATTTTGTATTAAACATTTGAACTTATAAAAAGCGGCTTTCATTGTCTTGAAAAATTACAGCCCTTTTTCTGTTACACTGCATGTATTGGCCCCATTGGATGAGAATATGTATTGATTTAACTTATTGCAATTTATATATATGTACACATATACACTCTCTAAATGTTGGTTATGTAATTTTGCAGTTCATATTTTCAACTGCCATTGATGGGAAAATAAAGGCATGGTTATATGACAACATGGGTTCTAGGGTTGACTATGATGCCCCTGGCAACTGGTGCACCACAATGCTTTATAGTGCTGATGGAACTAGGTAAGCTGGATCTTGATGAGGGTATATATTCCTCCAAGTGTCATGCTCAAAGGATACCTATGATGTATTATATTGAAGTTTCCTATGATGTCTTTCATTCTCCATCTTTCTCCAGGTTATTTTCTTGTGGGACAAGTGAAGATGGAGAGTCTTTTCTTGTTGAATGGAATGAAAGTGAAGGAGCCATCAAGAGAACATACAATGGGTTTAGAAAAAAATCTGCTGGCGTTGTGCAGTTTGACACAACCCAAAACCGCTTTTTGGCTGCAGGTGAAGATGGTCAAGTTAAGTTTTGGGACATGGACAATGTTAATCTTGTTATAAGTACTGATGCCAATGGAGGATTACAGGTTGGTATTTATGGTTAACTAATTTATTTCTTCTGGAATATGACACCCAATAAAATATCCTGTGTATATGAATTTGTTTAGAGCCTTCCACGGTTGAGATTCAACAAGGAAGGAAATATTCTGGCGGTTACTACAGTGGACAATGGATTCAAGATACTTGCTAATGCTTCTGGTCTTAGATCTTTAAGAACCATTGAAACTCCCGGATTTGAAGCATTGAGGTCACCCCTTGAATCAACTGCAATTAAGGTAGTGATACAGTTTATTTTTTTGCTTGAACACTGATGTTTAGATCTAAATATGTTTGATGTTACTGTCTACTTTGTTTATGCCATGTAGGTATCTGGCTCTTCTACTGTTAATGTTAGTCCTGTCAACTGTAAAGTGGAAAGAAGCTCCCCTGTCAGGCCTTCTCCAATTCTTGTATGAATCTAACCTTGTGAAGTTAATAATTATTAATTCATTATTATAATGTTAACAATGACATTGATAGTTGCTTCAATTCAGTACACACACTCTAGCATGTGGGCTATTGTTTAGTCCTTTTATTCTTTCTTATAGTATGCTCAAATCAACAATAATTCCTTACCCATGTAAACAGTGGAGGACCACCTTTTGGATCTTCTGCTTCACACTTTTTGAAAAAACATGTTCTATTTTTGTGGTACCAGTAGATCCAAAAGGCATACACAAATTTGTTTTACTTATAATTTGGCATTTGTATTCCTCTGGAATAAATTAGCTAATTGTTATTTATACCTTCTCTAAGTTGCATGTGTTGTGAATTTTACTGCATCTTAATACTTCTTTGCACATGTATTGATTTTGGCCTTTTCAATAAAGAATGGAGTTGATCCCATGGGCCGAAGTGTGGAAAAACCAAGAACTGTGGAAGATGTAATAGAGAGAGCTACTAAACCATGGCAACTATCTGAAATTCTGGATCCTGTCCAATGTCGGTCAGTTACCATGCCTGAAAGCACAGATTCATCCAGCAAGGTGTGTTGCCATTTGTTTATTTGAGATTGCCATTATTCTATGGCTAACTGTGTCCTGTACGGTGTTTTAATAATCTGATCCATGCATAGGTTGTTAGACTTTTATATACAAACTCTGGCGTTGGTATTTTAGCACTTGGTTCAAATGGTACCCAGAAGCTTTGGAAATGGGCTCGCAATGAACAGAATCCTACTGGGAAGGTAGTCTTCAGCAAATAATTAATTTGCATTTTTTTCCCTTAAGTTCTTTGTTTTCTCTGTGCTTTCCATATGTTTGTTCCTTTCAGTAGAGAACATAATTCTGATGTTAATATGATTACAGGCTACAGCCAATGTTGTTCCACAGCATTGGCAACCCAACAGTGGTCTTCTTATGACTAATGATATATCGGGTGTCAACCTTGAAGAAGCAGTCCCTTGCATTGCACTCTCAAAAAATGACTCATACGTTTTGTCTGCTTGTGGTGGAAAGGTTTCCCTATTTAACATGATGACATTCAAGGTGTGTCCTCCGGATGTACAATTCTGATATTCCATTCATTTGTTTAGTTTACTGATTACTTCACTTTTTAATAGGTAATGACAACATTCATGCCACCACCTCCTGCTTCTACCTTCTTAGCTTTCCATCCCCAGGATAACAACATTATCGCCATTGGGATGGAGGATTCAACCATTCATATCTATAATGTCAGAGTGGACGAGGTGATTACTATCTTTGACTAGTTTTCTTGTTTTGATACTTACACTATTGTTTCTAATAATCTCACACCACTCTTTTCCCTATTTGGGGGTATGTTCCAGGTGAAATCAAAATTGAAGGGTCACCAGAAGCGTATTACTGGTTTAGCTTTTTCAACCAATCTTAACATACTGGTTTCATCTGGTGCTGATGCTCAAGTAAGTCTATTATCTGTTTTCCATTCATACAACATTCAAAGTGGCACGGAAAACCTTTCAAAGTGGATTTCTGGTGCAAGTATTTTGCTGGCTCGCTACACTTAATAACTTGCGTTTTTTATTTTCTTTTGGCAACTAGAGTTTACGGATCTGTGTTTTAGTTGTATTTGTGCCTCTTGCATTTTTCTATGCTCAATTTTTTTATTTTCGGGTCTTAAGAATTTAAATTATTTTGTACAGCTTTGTGTATGGAGCATTGATACATGGGAGAAAAGAAAATCAATTCCAATACAACTACCCGCAGGAAAGGCACCTGTTGGTGATACACGAGTACAGTTCCATTCTGATCAACTTCGTTTGTTGGTAGTCCATGAGACTCAGTTGGCAATATATGATGCTTCTAAGATGGAACGGATTCGGCAGGTATGAAACTTCTTCCAATATTGATGAAGCTGCTGGTTGCTGACAATTAAAAATTAGATCCTCATAAATTCCTTTGCTGCAGTGGGTACCCCAAGATGTGCTGCATGCCCCAATATCATATGCAGCCTATTCCTGCAACAGTCAGTTAATTTATGCTACATTTTGTGATGCCAACATTGGTGTGTTTGATGCTGATAGCTTGAGGCTTAGATGTCGAATTGCACCGTCAATATGCTTGTCACCGGCAGCTTTAAATGGGTAGGTTTCAGATTAGTAATTTGGACTCAATTTAGTCTCTCTTATATTAAAGTTGACTAACACACTCTTCTCTCAACACTATTATGGGTAGATTTCCTTTCAGTTCCGCTAAATAACCTATTCCACACTTGATTCAGTGACTCCCACATTCGTCTCACCCAATAGTAAATAATATATATTGCCCAACATTTTTCATGCAGTAAAGAATATGTATGTAGTAAAGAATATGTATGTATATGTATTTTGCTAAACATTTTCTCTTGTACTTGCGCAGTAAAATTCTGCTTAGTCATTTAATACAACAAAGTCGTTGCTGTTTCAATTATGGATATTAAAATGGATTTAGCATTAAAATCATCAATACTATGTTTTTTTAACAAAAAAAAAAAGAATCCTCCCTCAGAAACGGGTGCATGGTGATTTTTTATTTGTATTTGCAAAGCCTGGAGGTTAGGAGCTTGATCCTTGTGTATTATTGCAGAAGTCCATCTTTGTACCCTCTTGTGGTCGCCGCACATCCACTAGAACCTAATCAGTTTGCTGTTGGTTTGACGGATGGATCTGTGAAAGTGATAGAACCAAGTGAATCAGAGGGTAAGTGGGGATCCTCCCCACCTATGGACAATGGAATAATGAATGGTAGAACAGCATCATCATCTACAACAAGCAACCACACTGCTGATCAGGCTCAAAGATGAGCTCAATTGTATTATACTAGTATAGTTCTTTTCATCTGTAATTTTATCATCTTAGAAGTTTAGATTTTGATTCACCAATGTGTCTCGTCAATATCAGGTCAGAATTCGACATAAAATGCTAAATGCTTAGATGTACCCTGGTGTATACCTTAATTTATTCTAGTTAACTCAATTTTATTGTTTATATATAGTTGTAATGTTCTTGTTCTTGCTTACAAGTGTATCAGTCAATTTTCCTTGCGTGTTATCAATTGTCAATTTATTTATTGCAATTAGGAAAGGTCGTAGAAAATTTCATCTCCATATTGATGAATATTATATTTGTAAGAAATAATGACAAGTTTAAGAGAGAGGGTGAACTTTAAAAACATTTTGCAAATTTAAGAAATTAGATTCGGTCTTTACTGAATCAACATATTGAAATTTTCACCAATAATCTTTTAACAGATAGAAAATACATAAAATTTGTATACTAGTTCTCTATTTTATAAAGTTATATCTAGTTGCTGCCCCAGTTAAGTCTACACTAAAACAAAAATTTTACAAAAGATCAAGAACAATTTTTTTCACCCTACAAGAAATGGTTCAACATAATATTGTAAAACCCTATTAAGGAAAATTACATTGAACATCCTATTTAGTGAAACACAACCAATCTATCTGACAACTATTAAGCAATTTATTTAGTTAAGTTATTACACCTAAACTGAATACAACAGATATGATTATTTCTTGACCAGAAAGATCTTAAGCTAAAAGAAAGCTCCAAGAATTTGCTTTCCAAATTCAAAATTATAACTCTTAGGAAAAAGTTCTTTCTCACAAAATTTTCACTAAATTTTGTTTAGTATCAAAATGTTTTCAAAGAGTTATATAGAAGTATGCGTGAGGTCTAATAGACTAAATATTTGAAATAATGAAATTATTTATTAATGAAATACACATATTGAATCATAGTTTCATGTTAAAACAAATTGATAAAACCTTTAAAGAAGATAAGTCATTTCAATCTATTAGAAAAATAGTTGAACAAATTGAGAACACTCAAACAAAGTTTTAATATGATTCTTGCAAGTTCTTCTAAAGACCTGTTTTTTTTTTTGTTATACTACTCCATTTCGTTGTGGAGTTCTAGGTGCAGAGAAATTATGAGATATGCCTCTCTTTTCACAGCACATTAAATTTTTTATTTTGAAATTCTCCCCATGATCACTTCTAATAGAGTTAATATGGAAACTACTTTCATTTTCAAGAATTTTGTCAAGCTTTTTAAAAACAAAGAAAGAATCAGTTTTGGATGTAATGAATAGTGTCCAGGTGTATATAGAGAAATCATCAACAAGAACCAAAGCATAGTAATTTTCCCCCAAACTCATGGTTCTGGAAGGTCTAAAGAAATCCATATAAAGTAGTTCAAGAAGTCTTTTTGTTGAAACAAAATTATTTATTTTAAAAAAAGTTTTAATTTGTTTTCTCTTTGATATGCTTAACAAATTTTGTTATTTTCAAACTTGAGTTTAGGAAGTCATATAACTAAGTACTTAGAAATTAATCTCCTATGCCATAATCATAAATCATCATTCTTAGATAACAAACATTCACTTATTCTTAGATAACAAACATTCACTTATTGATGTAGCATGGTTAATGTCTAACATGTAAACGTTATTAATTCTCTTTTCATGAAGCAAAATTTTATCTAATGCAATATCACAAATTAAAAAACAAATTTGGTTCAAAAACAATTTTATGTCATTTGTCATGTAGATAGTTAATGCTTAGCAAACTATGTTTCAAACCTTCTACAAACAGTACATTTTGAATGATGATCGAAGAATTGTTTCCTATTATCACCTCTGCCCAATATTTTGCCTTTTCTTTTTTCGTATGTAACATATCTTTTAAGTTGAAGTAATAGAATCACAAACTTAAAAATATCTTCAATCATAATATGTATTGAACAATCACTGTCCAAATATCACAATTTCTTCTTGACTATCAAGAGTTCCTGCAAAACAAATTAACTAACAGAATGTGGTATCGTTATTAATTTGGGTCTAGCATTTTTTAACATTTTCTCTTGCACCTTTTTGACATCCATTTAATTAGATCATCACGCACATCATATTTTCTAATTATGCAATTTTTAGCATTATGAACTCTTCCCATACAATAAAAACAAGTGGTAAATGAAGAAGTGCTAGAATTTTTGAAGAAAAAATTGTTACATTTTTTAACTTTGTTCTGAAAAGTTGGTATGAAACTAATATTAACTCCGTCAAAAACACAATTTTAAGAACTAGGTACATCTTCAAAGTTACTTCTTCCTATTGAAAACTTGGTTAGAGTTTTTAAAAATATCGAACTTTATTTTTAAAAAAATACAATTTTTACCATTCTTTGAGTTTTCAGTACAATTGCAAAAAAAAATTGTAACTTATTTATAAGTTTTCTAAATCAGTTTTAGCAACTAATAATTCTTCTTCTAATGTACTAACTTTATTTTCTAGACAATTATTTAACCCCTTAAGTCAAATATTAGAAATTGCCAACGTATTTGCTTATTCATGTGTTTCTTTACAGGCTTGTAATAACTTACTCTAATTTTTAAAACTTCTAGAAGAATTAGAACTTACATTGCTGTTGGACGATTCATATCCAACCATAAGACATAAATTTGCTTATTCACTTCTTTGTGATTGCTTTTGATGATTCATATCTAGTCATAAGACATAAATTTTCTTCTTCACTTCCTTGTGATGATGAACTTGATGAGGTTTCATCATTGTATATGTTTTCTTTCTCATTTTTCCTATCAAACACTTTATCCGTGTTTTGTATATTTGTCCGTAGATTGGTTTTGACAGTATTGGATTTGGGGGAATTGTGGAAAATTATAATATATGGGTTTTAGAGTTGGTTTGAGTTGAAAAGGAGAAAAAAGAATATGGGCAGTGAGCTGAGTGATGTTGGGGTACAAATAGAAAATTATAAGAGTTTTTTCTTCTCCAAATACACCTCTTTCTTCTTTCACCCTTCAAACCATTTCCTTCAATCATTCTTCCTCTTTCGTGTAACCCTTTGATCTTCAAACTAATTACTATGACTGTTAAGTTCTAAAGGTACGGTTTTCTCCAATTTCTGTTTACCTTTTCAATTGAGATGCATGCATCGAGAATTTTCATAAGGAAGTAAAAGAGTCTGAGTTTAAGGTTTAATCTTCAGAATGTAATGGTTCAATTTTTAATTTTGAGGTGTTATTGGAGTGCGTTTAGTGTTCTTGGCCCGCATAACTTATAAACCATTTTAATTAATTATGTTTCTAAAAAATGACAAAAAAATCACGCACATATATATTAATTGGATAATTGAATTCATTACAATAAAATATAGATACATACTAAATAGATTAATAATGAATGTGTTTTATGACAATAAACAAAGAGATCATTAAAAAAAGTTGATGCTTTTCAAACATTTTAAAAATAATAAATTAAAGTTAAAAATTCTAAACATTAAACGTAAAATGATAATAAAAATATATTGAACTCTATATATTGAGTTATTAAGTTAGTGTTATTCAAATGCATTCCAATATATTTTAAATATAAATAGATATAATTTAAAATTATAATTAAAAAAAATTATTCAACAAATTAAATAAAAACAAAATTTCAAGTAATTTCTAAATATTAAACATGCATTATAAAACTAAAAAAAAAATCAGAAAAAAATCAGATCTTATATAAATAAAAAATAATATTTTTTATTATTAAAAACTCTATAGTAATAAAAAATAAAAAATACACAAAAAATATAACGTAATTAACAATAGAAAATAATTTCATAAAAAACTATTATCAAATAAATTACTAACTCATACATAATAATTATAAAAAAATATATTAATATAAACACAACAACAAAAAATAATTAAAAAGAGAACTTCAAATAATTTATTAAAATATTAAATATATACTATAAAATTAGAAAATAAATCACATCGTATATAAATAAAAAAATACTAATTTTTAATATTAAAAACTCTTGTAGATGAATTATGATAAATTCAGAAATAATACATGCTGATGTGGTTTTTCCTCTACATTTCTTCATTTTGAAAAGAAGAGGATATTTAATGCTCACAGCTATATCCTCTCCTCATCTTCCATGCAAAATCCCCTGGATCCAAACAACTGATATCCTCTCACTTCTTTTCCTGTGAACAGTACATCCATAGATGCAAACAGAGTCTAAAGTAACAATTAAGTCATCCACTTAATAGAAAAATTAAACCATAAAGACTCAATTGAAAAGTATAAAATTTGTAAGTACTTAATAAACAAAAAAAATTTAAATAAGACTCAATTAAAAATACTCAAATTTATTATAAACTTTAAACTTAATCAAGCTTATAATAAAATATAAATCACTTTAAAATGCACCTAAAATCAAAATAAATGACGAATGATGTCATCATCCTCATTATACACTAAGTAAATCTTGAAATTATCACTAATTAAAAATTAATATTAAAGATAATTAATTATTATATTGACCAATTTATATATTATTTTATAAATTAAAAATTATTAATATTTAAAGTAATTTTTATTCTTAATAAAAATTCTAACATTAACTATAAAAATTTTAACTACTAATTATTTTAAATTTTAAATTTTTAATGGTTGTAATGAATTATTGTTGGACAATTGCTTCAAGGAATGGGTCTGTAATTGTCAATCCAACTTTCTTTTTCTTTTTCTTTATCGGTGAATTTGATATACATCTTATGATGCTCGGATGTCATCTAGCACTGTCCTATAATGTTACATTTCTAGCATTGGACTCCAACACCATATTTACAACATTGTTTTCAAATGCCTATATTTTTTAGGAACGAAATGTTAACATTACTCATTTTATTTTCTACTGTTTTTAACTTACATCACAAAAGATGTCCATGACAAGAAGTAAGAAGAATGTGTGAATATAACTTGTAATTGAAGATGTAAACTAATGGAAGAACTAACTTTAAAAGGAAAGGATATATTTTTCAGCCCGAGTGTATATATTGAGATTTGGATCATGATGGGGTTATATTTTTTACTTTTTATCAAAATGAGGTTCGTTTAAAAAAATTACAAATTTAGACAAGTCGTGTCAATTCGGCACGACTTCATATGCACAAATCGTCCCAATTAGACACAACTCTGCCATGTCATACTGAAGTTGTGTTGGCACGACTTGTGCCCTGTCATACTAAAGTCGTGCCAACTTGACACGACTTCTGCCGCGTCATATTTTTTCTTTTAATTTTATTGTTTATATATTGGGTAGTAAGTTATGTAATGTTAAAAATTAATTTGATACATAATTTTCTAAGAGTATTAGTTTTTGGGAACCAAAAATTGAATAATCGTGTATGGATCATGTTTGGATAATCAGCTTATTCAAACTTTGAGTCATTAACTCCTGAAGACATTGCTGCCGGACATGGTAATGAGAGTTGATTAGAGTATCCAAAAATATATAATTCCTTTTTAATAAGCATATATATAAGATTTGAAAGCTTGATAACACTTCATCTTTGAAGTTAATTAATCTGAAAGCTATCCTATTCATATTTGTAATCCAAGTAGGAAATCGCTTTCAAATTTTATAACCAAAAAGATGAGTTGATGAGTTGAAGGTTGAAATGGACATGATTAACTTTAGGCTGGAACTATAATCTGTTTCTCCTTTCTTCACGACAACATGCAGATTGAAATCTGTCAATGTTGAGTTGCTCTTTTTTATTCTTGCAGCATGTTAGGTAAATGTTGAGTTGTCTAACTCAATAATTAGTGAAGCTGCCTATGGAATTGATACCCACATGCCTAATCTCTCCAACCAGCAAAATCTTGGGACCATATTCTTGTTCTCAACAAGTGATGAACTTGGAGGAAACTTATAAATAATCCATGCAGCTATGCTTTATGTCTGCATGAAAATATAACCTTATCATGCCTTTAAACACAAGAACTTTACTTAAGGATTGATCTACATTTAAAAAAGGAATGCCATGATGGTACCAAAGCTATAATATGAAGATCGATTTAAGACGTACATGAATCCAGACCCACCAAGCTTTCTATAGCATAATAGTTTAATAACAAAAGGGGAATGAATGAACAGTGTTCCTGGTCAACAAGATTACTTGATCATTCACATCAAATGGCCAAATCTTTTCGACCAAATCATATGCATTTAGTTTATGAAATAAATTGTTCTTTGGCTTGGGACCAATTAGAATGGTTGCAGTACTTTTTGAATGTCTTCAATATGTGGGTGGAAACCCAACCCCAAATGTAGGGCCTTCTTTCTTAGTACTTTATTTAGGGTTTGAAGATTCATAATTATTTGATTAATACACATTAATGGAAATAATAAATGGTTCGAATTGGGTTCTGAATCCTTTGGACGATATGAGGATGATCTGTTAATATTTTTTTACATTCTGGTAGGCGGTTCTAGATAGGAGAATGGTAGTGTTATTTATGTATAAGGGTTGGACCACCTCTAAAATGGTTCTCATTTATTGATTTTTTATTGTTGATAAAATATATATATAAAAAAAAAAATTGATTCCAATTGCTTCTGATTTTATGATAAGAAATAATATCTGGGTTGAGATAAGTAGAAGTACATTAGGTGGAAATTGGGTTCCCAAACCTTTAGTAAAGCTTCACTCCTACTTACCCTACTTAACTAACAACTACTCACTTCAAACTAGCTTTTGATCTCAACCCTCTATGAAAATAATCCATTTAGATTAATATTATAACATAAACATTAATTATTAGATTTTTTTTAAAACTCGCAATAAATAAGTTTGATCCCAATTCTTTAATGATTTAGTAAGATTCCACGAAATATTTGTTGAAAAAGTTTGACTAAATATGAAAATTTCTACTTGTGAGAGGGTGTTTGGTGAGATGTGTTCATATCTCATAATTATAATCATTAGAATTATGAATTTTAGAAAATATAAATCTTAAAAATGACTAATTTGTATTTGGTACTGGGAAAAAAAATCTTTCGGATGTTTGTTTAAATCATTAAGGTGTTACTACATTAAATGATTTAACATTCAATAAAAGACATTTTCAGAAACCTTGTATAATGTAAATGTTACTTCTCCATTCTTTTTTAAATATCGGTTTTTTAACAAAATAAAATTGTTCTTTTTTATCTGTTATTCTTTTAATTTTAAGATTGTACATATTTTTTTAGCATATCCTTAATTTAAGTAATATGAAAAGAAAAAATATAATAATATATAAATGTCTATTAAAATAAGAAAGCTGAAAAGAATTATCATTTGATAACTCACTTAAAATTACATTAAAATAGAAAAAAAAATATGGATGAAAAAAAAAACTTAAACTAACTATTGCAAAAGAAGAGAAACTATCTTTTAATGTGAACTAGAAAATATACTTTTTCAATTTTATATTATAAAAACTAGCATTCCCACAATATAACATAATACATGAATAATATATAAGGAGATTCATTCATTTTGTGCTATATTATATTCCTAGTCTATTCTTAATAATGTATTTTTAAATAAGAACAATAAAAATAGAAATAAGTTATTCAAATCATAAAAGTAATTACAAACATTTTAACAGTATCATATATTATAAACCAATTACATCTTTTAACTAAACAACCTATTATAAATCACACCATTATTTTTTATTTAATCCATATATTAATTTTATTTTCTTAAAAAAATATTGTCACTCACCAGTATCTATAATTCTACTATGAACATTATCAAAAAAACATGATTTTCTACCATGTTATAAATTCAAATAAGGAGCAGTAAAATTTACTAATATACTGCATTCATTAATGTTTAAGAAAATGTTACTCCTTTCAAGACTAATCCATCTAATTCTAATATCTAATTAATATTTAGAGTACAATGGTTGAACAGCACCAATATTAGTTAATTTTGTATATTTCATTTTGTATAAATAAAAAAATAAAAAATTCATGGGATCAACCTTATCATCTATCATTTTCAACAATTAATAATGAAATAAATTTCATAATTTTAATTTCTATCAAAATTCCAACTCAATTAAAATGAAGTAAATAAATAATTTTTTATTTAAAAATTGCTTGAAATTTAAGAAAACTTCAACAAACATCTATTACTACAACAACATATTAGATCATATGATATCATATAAATATTTTAGTTTTTCAATTGAATGGATATCTATTTTTTATTTATATTTTTTATGTGCTTTATAAATAGAATATTCAATAATTTGAATATATGTGTAACAATTATCTTATTTAACAAAATATATCAATTTTCTTTTACTAAATGAGATATATAAAATTAATATGGTATATTCTGATATTGTTATATTTCCTCCTTCAACCCATATATCTTTTTGTAAGGTTGCAATGCAAAAATTATCACCTTGCAAAAAAACTTATTGCGCACATCATTCCAAATACATAACCATATAATAGATTTAGCTATTGAAATCGTTATCACACATGTGAAGCCAAGAAACCATCTGATTACACTAATTTCATGTTTCATATAGAGGATCATCAATGGGTGGTGGCAAAAGACTTCCCTCAACAAATCATATATAGTTTGCTCTTCGATCGTAGAGATGTTTTCATAAACCGCATTCATTCATGATAATTGCTCTCAGTTAGCAGAGGAGGTACGAGAACCATAACCAAATTTCATTGGTGCTGAGATAATAATACAGATTGGAGGGATTAGTGATGTAGTCTAGAGTTTGGCTTATCATGATAAAATGGATAAAATAGAGAAATAAAAGAGATGGTCGAAAACTTCTAAAAGTTTTAATACTATAAAAAATTAAGAAAGGAGGATCTTTTAAGAATATATTTATCATCTAATTAAAAAATAAATAAAACAGTAAAAGCTTCAAACTAAGAAAACAACGGCAAACACAAATTATAGAAATTAGTTGTATTAGGATAATAATAATTAATCATAAATAATATGAATTATTTTATTATTATATATGATATATTTTCATGGATATTGTTTTGTGTGGTGTATTTTTTATTTTTTTTTATCTAGTAGATCTTTCTTATGTTTCAAAGGTATGCATAACTACTAGTATATGAATAATAAAGTAAACTATTTTTTCAAAACTCAATACTCTATTTCAAAATTTAATGGGATAAATATATTTATCTTCTTAATCTGTTTTTTCTTATTATTTTATAAGAAAAAACAAAAAAGAAGAGAAAGAGAGAAAAAAGAGAAACGGGAAAAGAAATGAAAGATTGAAACCTTCATCTCATAACATTTTTATTCTTTATTTTATATATATTAAGTCTATTGTATATATCCAATAACATGAATTTAAGAGAGAAATCACAGTATATAATTATATATATATATATATATATATATATATATATATATATATATATATATATAAGTTCAATGATCCAACTATTCAGTTATAGACGAGTTTGATCCGGTTCATTGGTTTTATAATATTATGTTATTTACTTTATTTCTTTCTAAATTTTGCATTTCAATTTTTCCTTATTTTATATTTTTCTATTTTTGTTTTGTTTCTTATTCCAATATATGAGGATTATCTCATTAATTTTACTAAAGTATATAGGTATATAAATGTTGGTGCATATATAGATAAATATTTAATATATGTTCAAATATAGAGAATGATGCAATATTAACACCCTATTATTGCATTATTAGCTTTATTGGTCTCATAAAGTATTCTTCTTTGTACAAATTCTGACATTAAAATATTACTTAAAAAAGAACTGTTTTTCAAAGCAACCATCAATTAATATTACATTACTTTTTTTACAACTATTTAATTCCATCCCATTTGAAAAACAAATTTAGATGTATAAAATTTTAATTGTAACATTCATTGTCACTATTCTTCATCTTGACTGAAAAAAGAAGTGCAAGTTTTAATTTTGTCAACAAATAAAAAAACACAAAGATTCATTAAAACTAATAATATTTTTTTCCACATAATTTAACACTCCTATAATATTAATGTATACAAACTAAATTAACTAAAATAATTACAAATTATATATGTATATATAGACGTCATTAAGACTTAGAATTACTTGTAACAAGTTGGCTGAAAAAGTGAATTCGATTACCACTAATAATATGTTTCCTTTTTATGCTATCCAATATAAGAAATTCTTGCTTTTTAGAGTAAACTTAATAAATATTTATTTTTTATACTTATTGAATATTTTGCAACCAACTTTATTATGATGTTTTTTCTTTATTGGCGTAAAGGTAGCGATCTAATCATCAAGTCCAGTTGAAAGTACATAATATAATAATAATAGTAATAATAATAATAAATAAATAAAAATTAATAAATATGTAGAATTTGACATAAAAATAATTAGCATTTTCTTACCATATTTACATGCAAATATTAGTTATTACATATTTGAGAGAAGAGTGAGATATAAACTAGAAACTGATGTTTTTCCCACCCTTCAATGTAAACCATCAAGTGAGTAGGCGAGAGGCTCGGAACCAGGTTTGGTGTAGCTTTTTCACGTCAATATTAGAAACGGGAAACTACACCAACAAAGAAAAAATTGCCCTCAGAAAGTGAGAGAAAATTTTCAATACACATTTTCTCTCTACTTTCTACAATTCTTTGCCTTTCTCTGTGATTCTGCAGCAGCTCTTCTCAGAATCACAGGGTGCAACAGGTTCATTCTTTTTGGCTTTCCCTCAGAATTTAGCTAAACTATGCTTTCTTTTTCACAATGATCGAAGTTCTTCATGGAAGCCTTGGATTATACTTAGATTGGAATTAGAATCTGGTTGGAATTTTTGTTCTTGTTTTTGAGTTGGTGTTGGTTCAGCCAAGTCATGGCGCCAGAGCTAGCCTTGTCATTCTCTGTTGTATCTGTCATCGAAGATGTTCTTCAGACGCACGGAAGCCGCTTAAGCGACATTCACTTGGCATCAAGGAAGGCTGAAGAAGCTTGTACATATCCTCTTTCTCGTTCTTTTCCATTCTTAATTTCTTTTTTTTCAGGCAATGTTCACATTCAATCCATTGACAACGTTGGTTTTTTGCCTAGAGTGAATGACACTTTTTTTTTTTGTGTGTGTGTGTGTGTGTTTTTTTTTAAATTTGAAATACAGAATTTGGATACTTTGGTCTTATTTTCAATCAGATTAAGTTTCATGTCGTTAATGTTAATATGCAAAATAAAGGATTTCATTAAACATCAAATACAAGTTATTGAAGTGAAATTCTGATTCTGATTGGATATCAATAGCAAATGCATTTAAGGAATCACTAGTTTTGTGGTTCTTTTGATTGGTTGTAGTAAACCCTATATGTTGATGGCATCACAACAAAAAAATACAAGTTTGATAGTTGTTAGAATGCATGAAACTAAGACTAGTGAGTGGTATTGCAGCCTCGAGAAGGAATGAAGCAGCTGGGTGGCTGAGAAAGACAGTTGGAGTCGTTGGAGGGAAAGACATTCCAGATGAGCCTACTGAAGAGGATTTCAGGATTGCATTACGTAGTGGCATTGTCCTCTGCAATGCTCTTAACAAAATTCAACCCGGAGCACTGCCCAAGGTGTGTATGTATGTTCCCTTCTGTTTATGAAATTGAAATCTAGATTATAGTTCTTCTGCCCTCTTAGTATTATTTATGCATGCATGTTGTTGACATTGGATATCAATCAATATCATTATTACTCTCTGACAAATGACAATGATTGAACCTGTATTGTTAGGTAGTTGAAGTCCCCTGCGATAGTGTTATCATTCCTGATGGGGCAGCTCTGTCTGCTTACCAATACTTTGAAAATGTAAGGAATTTTCTAGTGACTGTGGAAGAAATGGGGCTTCCCACCTTTGAAGTGTCTGATTTAGAACAGGTGAGGTTAAGATAGTTCATTTCTATTCATTACTTCGATTGATTCAAATCACTCAATGCTGCACTAATATAATTCAATCTTATTCAACTTTAACATTTTTTTCTTCCATGTACAGGGAGGAAAATCTTCGAGGATAGTGAATTGTGTTTTAGCACTGAAGTGTTACAGTGAATGGAAACTGGGAGGAAAAAATGGGTCATGGAAATATGGTGGGAATCCAAAGCCACCTACCAATGCTAAACCACCTATTCTGAGGAAAATCTCAGAACCATTCATGAGGTCTTTGTCAAAGGGTATTACGTTAGGCGATAAAGATGGGTTACTGAATTATATTTCTACAAACAGTGAAGGGGTTAGAGAGTACTATCATTTATAATCATCTTTTGCTTTTGTGTCTACATGTGGAGAATGAATATAGCATCTGTCTGAGGTTTTTGGTTGGATTGGTATTTGCAGGGTTCTATACCCTCCTTGAATTTACTAATTCGTGAAATTTTATCTGATAAGAAGCAAGAAGAAATTCCCATTGTAAGCGTTACTGCTTATCCTTAGCTTCAATATACAATTTATTGTTCTGTAGTTCATTCTAACTTGAGTTTTTCAGTTTTTACCTTTTTATTTCATTTTAAATTTACTCTCCACTAAAGAGCTAATGTCTGTTGCTATTACAGGTGGTAGAGTCTCTACTTAGCAAAGTCATGGAGGAGTTTGAACAACGCTTGCTAATCCAACAAGAAATGGTGTGTTTTCTCTATTTTGTGGCAAAATTCAACCTCATTAGTGTCACCAATCAAAAAGAAAATTTTCATCCTTTTTCGGTTTGAATGTCTCCTCACAAAACTTGAGTCAAGAGTCTCACTGAATTTTATGTCAAAATTTTTACTATTGCAGTTCAAAACAACTCAAGACTATAAGGCACTGCCTGAAGCAGAGGATTCCAATGTGAAATCTGCTTGTAATGGTGAAGAGGTAAATCTAAGATTTCAAGAGACTTCTGAAAAATGCTCATGCAATCGTATTCATATATTGCTTGGTATTATGATGCAACTTTATGTAACTTAGTTTTCTGTTCAATCAATTATTAAGATGGAAGAAGATGAAGATGTAGAGGTTAAACAAAAGGAATGTGATGATGCGAAGTACAATGTCGATGAAGAACCAAACAGCCAGAATTTTAAGCAGCTAGAGTTATTTCAGCACCAAAACGAGAACGTCCAGGTAACTCGTGCCAGAATAATATCAAATAGCCACACTTACACCGTGTATAAGTCTAATACGATACCATATAAACATGCAACTAGAGCTAGATTGAATGGTTTGACTCTAGAGTTTTTCTAGGAAGTCTATTCCTCATGGACCCGGAATAAGTTAAAACACTGCTTCCGTTATGCACTGTGCATAAGATAAAGTAACCAATTTGATGTTGACAATCCTTAGGAATTGAAAATGATGGTTCATCAAACAAAAACAGGAATGCAGGTTCTGCAACATAAATACCAGGAAGATATGATCTATCTAAGTACGTATAATGCTTTAAAATATCCAACATTTTTTACAAAAACATCTATATAGTCTAGCTGATTACTACCTACCCTTAATAGGTAAACACCTGCATGGCCTAGCTTCTGCTGCTTCAGGATATCAGAAAATTCTTGAAGAAAACCGCAAGTTATATAATCAATTGCAAGACCTGAAAGGTAAAACTCAAGTGGTCAGAGTCTAAACAATTTTCTCCCTTTATATCCACAAATTCTGAATATGACTAATAAACCAAATTTGATACGACTATAGGAAATATTAGGGTGTACTGTAGAGTTCGTCCCTCAAAAGGTGCCCAACCAAATCATCAATGCCCTGTCAGTAACATAGATGAAGGAAGTATCTCACTCATAGTGCCATCCAAACACGGGAAAGACGGGAAGAAGACATTTAATTTCAACAGAGTCTTTGGTCCTTCTTCAACCCAAGGTTGGTCTTTCTGTTGTCCTTCCATAAAAGTTATTGTCACTCCATATGTTTTTCTCATGGTTGCTTTTTTGTTTTCTGTAGCGGAGGTTTTCTCAGATACACAACCACTGATTCGTTCGGTTCTTGATGGCTTCAACGTGTGTATATTTGCTTATGGTCAGACAGGATCAGGAAAAACACACACTATGGTGAGGAATTTAGACTAGACCATCTTGTTGCTTCCTCTATGTTTTCTGCATCTAACTTACAAGTAATAACTGTCTTATTGCATCTTTGTATTGATACAGTCTGGACCAGACAACTATACCGAGGAAACGGTGGGTGTCAACTACCGCGCACTGAAAGATCTTTTCCATCTCTCAGAGCAGAGAAAAGACACCATTCACTATGATATATCTGTTCAGATGCTTGAGATTTACAATGAACAAGTCAGAGACCTATTAACGACAGACAGTGCTAACAAAAGATATCCTTTTCTCTATACTAAACTAGTTGCTTTCTTTATACTGGATTAGTGATTATATTGCTCATGTCTGTGACCCTTTAACACTTCATACACTAGAAATTCGCAACAGTTCTCATAATGGCATTAATGTGCCCGATGCAAACCTTGTTCCTGTTTCATCCACTTCCGAAGTCTTAAATTTAATGAACTTGGGACAAAAGAACCGAGCAGTTAGTGCTACTGCCATGAATGATCGGAGTAGCCGTTCTCATAGGTACATACTAAGTTTATCTCTTCAATTCTTCAACTTAAAGCATTGATTTCCTTTCAAAAACATGACCCAAAAAAAGAAAAAGTAGTCTTGGTAACTTCATTATAGATTTTGAACGTTGTATTTTTCTCATTGCCATTTCAGTTGGTGGAAAAACTAGCATCCCGTTTTAGTGGGCTAGACTATTAACACATTTTGGTCCTTTTTTTGACCATTCACGTTTTCCATCACAATATTAATTGGTACTTACTTATAATGCTATATGATTGCAGCTGCTTGACAGTTCATGTTCAAGGAAGAGAGCTTGCATCAGGGAACAGTCTTCGTGGTTGTATCCACTTAGTTGACTTGGCAGGAAGTGAAAGGGTTGATAAATCTGAGGTCACAGGAGATAGGCTGAAGGAGGCTCAACATATTAACAAGTCGCTTGCTGCTTTAGGAGATGTAATTGCTTCACTTGCCCAAAAGCAATCACACGTTCCTTATAGGAACAGCAAACTTACTCAGCTACTTCAAGATTCTCTCGGTATGCTTTCATTGCTTTTATATTATATAATTCCTTCAATTACTACGGTTTGTCTTCACTTAGGTGTTATCTGTTAAGGAGGTGATTTGTTTATATGTACCAGGAGGCCAAGCAAAGACACTCATGTTTGTTCATGTTAGTCCCGAGCTAGATGCCATTGGAGAAACAATCAGTACATTGAAGTTCGCAGAAAGGGTATCCACAATTGAACTTGGTGCTGCTCGAGCTAACAAAGATAGTTCAGAGGTCAAAGAGCTTAAAGAACAGGTTCTTACAATTTTGTCCGTGTTCTTAAACAATTAGTACACTAAATTAATGGGTGCCTATATCACTGTATCTGCACATTGCGCATTTTCAACATGAATGTTTCTACTGCCTTCTTTGTCAGATTGCGAGTCTGAAGGCAGCCTCAGCCAGGAAGGATGGAGAATTGGAACAATTTCATCAGTCTGCAAATAGCATTACTGAAACTCCAAAGTCCAAATCTCAATTGTCTTCCATTGCACGGTCACCTACTTCGTCTCATGGAAATCGTAAGCCACCAAGGGAAGATTCCAGTAGCACGGTGGAGGTAACGTGTTGTCAACCGTAACTCCAAGAAATTAATTTAATGCATCTATGCTATAACTTTATTTTTAGAGATGACTCTCATTTCCTCCCGAAAATTTTGACAGTAAACTGATTGTGACAAGCTATCTTGAACACAGAATTAGCTGATCTACTCACATATTTAGTAATCTCATCTTTGGACATAATGATCCTAAAATGGGCATCTAAAAGTACAACAGTAACGGTTCATGCATAGAATTTGTGAAGAGTTTTTATTGTCATTCAATCATAAAGTGTATCATCACAATAATTTAGTTTTTTCTTGACTTTTATAATAATCACCTTAGTATCTATCACAGTAATTTCTTATTCATTGATTGATACCGTGAAACTTTTTACCTTGGTAGTGCACAAAAATTAAATACAAAGAATAGTATGTGAACGAATGCCCTTTGTCAAAACCAGCGATTAATTAATGTCACGCATAAGTTCTCTGAAAAATGGTTTTGTAGGACAAGAAAAGGGCTACCCGGAAGCTCACGAAAAGAGGAAGCCTTGAGCCCTTGGAAATTAGGAACTCACCACCTTGGTCATATCATGCAGAGGAAAATGGAGATGAGGATAATAAGGAATTGGTTTCTGGGGATTCTCTTGGTAAGAGTACAAAAAAAAGGAATGACGGCTTAAGTACTGAAAATAACCACGTGGGAGACTGTGACACAGAAAGCAAACGGTCATCTTCTCCAATGCTAAGTCCCACATTTCTTTCGGACCCTTCCAAAATATGCACGGAAGTGGCCACCACAAATGACTGTGATGAGCTTGAGTTAGCAACCAGTGAAAGTTCAGAATCAGACAAGAGTTGGCAATCACATGCACACGTGCCTAAAACAACCTCTCTTTCCAACGGAGTAGTAGCTAGAACAAAAAAATCAGCACATCCAAGAGAAACCAAGAACCAAGAAAACAGGTATTCATATTTGGGCTAGCTAGGTGTTTCACTTCATGATATACTTTTGTTGTTGTCAAAGTATCATACGTATTATTCAGTAACTGAGACTAACTTTTTATTCCACTTCTTATATCTTTTTTGTGTGTGTGAACAAGGAGTACGATCCCGTCATTGTCTCCTTCATCATCAAGGAGACAACCCACCGTAGTTAGTCAACAGAGAAAGCATCTACAAGCTAAAAGAAGAACTGGAAATGCCAAATGAGAAAGCTGCTCAAGATATTTGGTTGCTTCACCACCCTAACATTTTTGTTTGGGTTTGTGTATCTATAATTTAGTTGCGCAGAGAAAGGTTTTTTTTTCATTAGAGGGGCATTAAAATAGTTACCTGTGTTTTTCCCGTGGTGAGCATGATGAGTTCCATTCCAACCCATCATTTTATACAAACCTGGTTTTTGTAAGAAAACTACCCCACCTTTAGTTTCCTGTGCCCCTTGTTGCACTAGAACTAGAAGATTGATGAATGGAAAGGAGAATAAAGAACAGAAACACGCAGGTTCATAATTTTGATTTTGTGCTTCGCTGCAGTTTAACTCTGTTTCCCACGACATTATATTGGCTAACTTTTGTATAGAAATATGTGAACAAATGAAGGGTTTGGTTCAGGACAGTGGAGAGGGTTGGAGGGTTATTGGAACACAGTGAAAGTTGTTGGTATAGGTAAAGAAGTTAATCTTTTTAACGTGACTAATTAATATTAAAACTTCTCTAATAGTGTTTATGTTTTTATTATTTTTTAGAATGATTTTGAAATGTGTTTTAGACCGTATTATTAACTCACTTTTATTGATATAAAATAAACTTTATTATTAATAAAAAATTTAAATTAATCTTTACTTAAGTATCAAGATTTTAACACCATATAAAATAATTTATAATTAAAACCTTGGCAGCTATATTCATAATAAAAAATGACCTACATAAATTACATACAACAAAATTAAATTTTTTTATAATTTAATAATATATTTTTTATGTCAATACTTACTATAATAATAGTAATTTTTTCTCAAAAGAAAAAAAGTGTAATTATTCATCTTTTTAAAAAAAATATTTATATATTTAATAAAAGAAATAAAAAAATTCAAAATAATTAATAACTTCTTTTTTTAGAAATAAAAATTACATTTATATAATAAATTTCATTTTTTAATATATAAAATTTGTCTTTTAAATAATAAATATATTCAATTGTTGTTATAATTTAATGAATAAAGTTATTAAAACAAATTATTGTAAGTAAATTCAAAGAAATTCATGAAACGTTAATTTTTGTTATATAAGAATTTATTGTTACAGTATTATAGTCTTCTATCTAAAGAATTTTTTTTTTAAATATATAAAAGTTTTCATGTCAGACATTTTTATGTAACTTGACATCTCAGCTACATTGACACCTTACACAATAATAACCATATGTCATCACATGAAAAAAATATTAAAAAAAAGTACAAAAATATGGAGGACTAGACCAAAACCCATATGCTAACAAAAATGATATATAAACTATACATATTCATAAAGAATTCTAAGAACAAACTAGATGAAAGTCTATTATACCACCAATAAAATGGGTTTTCTATAAATAAATCCTAAATTAGCCCACTTATCAGCACATACATTTCTTACAGGAAAAATATGAGTAAGCCTAAACTTAATTTTTTCACAGTAATTAAGACAAACAAAACATTCACGGAACATTAGTCCTAACCTTAAACACAACACAAACTAAGGCAGAATCACATTCAAGCCAGACATTAGTAAGTTCATCTTTTGAGTTTCCTCCATAACATGTATAACTCCATAAAACTCAATAACCATAGAAGTTTGAACTTCAAGAAAGACGCAGGGAAAGAACCAATAAACTCCCCATACTTCCACGAAAAATACCTCCACAAGTAGCAAAACTAGGATACCCTTGCAACCCCATTAGTGTTAATTTTAACTCAGTCCGATGAAGAAAACTCTCATATAACATGAAGATGACGAAATTTTTTATCACTATAAGTATTAATACCAAAAAACTTAATCACGTTGAAATCCAACATATCATTCTTCATTGAAGCTTTAGATGAATTTCTCACTAGACAAGTTAAGTCTTTAATTACCGAAATAACCCTAAAAACCTCAATCTTATCCTCAAAAGATAAAGATAAAATTATCAAACTTTAAATTAGTGTTTCGTCACCTATTAATTCAAAAAAATTATAATTATTATAAATTTATAATATGTTATAATCCGGACACAAAGGCATACTATAAATATAATAAATTTTATAATTTTTGTAAATTCTAGTTAATATATTCTTCATTTATCTTGTCAAAAGTTTTAAAAAAAAGGTAATGTTTAATTTCGAATTTTATTTCACAATATTAACCAAAAAAATTACTTTATTTTTTTTAATAATTTATTGTAAGTGTAACGTACCTATGTATCGTTTCTGTTAACATGTGGGTTTTGGTCTAGAACCCCCATATTTTTGTATTTTCTTTATTTTTCTTTTTTTAATAATACTTTTTTTTATGTGATGACAGATGATTGTTGTTACTTGAGGTGTCAGCCTTACTGAGATGTCAAGTTGCATAGTGATGCCTAACATGAAAACTTTTATAAATAAAAAAATAAAAAAAACGTACCAAAAATATAATATACTAGTTTATAATATATATATATATATATATATATATATATATATATAAGTATATATAACGTTCCCAATATATGTCAATTTGTTTTACTAATGTGAACCATTTTTTTTTCAATTTGTATCAACTAAAATAAAGAAAACTTTTACCCAATACTAACTAGGATTATTTTCTTTTATCAATGTTAGCTGTGAAATTTCCGAAACATAAAAAAGTAAAAAAAAAAAAAAAAAAAAAAAA